>ERZ827522.823-NODE-823-length-33456-cov-6.176432_pt1 | contig 33456 bp, 42 predicted proteins | sample MGYA00519580_ERZ827522 | MGnify/ENA primary metagenome ERZ827522 (study PRJEB31778, sample SAMEA3449340) | human gut metagenome | biome: human gut; feature: human-associated habitat; material: faeces | place: United Kingdom | collected 2010/2012 ... | reverse complement strand
TTGTTTTATAAAAGTTAAAATGCCGTATTTATGCGGCTTGTGGCGTTTCGCAAACACCTAAAAAAAACAGAAAGAAAGAAAGGAGAAAATGGATTTTTAATCCTGAAGAACGCATGAAAGCATTAACAATATTAATTCCGGTATATAATACAGAAAAATATATAAAAAGATGTTTAGATTCGTTGATTGTTTCTGAAATAATGGATGATATAGAAATACTTGTAGTAAATGACGGAGGAAAAGATCATTCCGTTGAAATTATTCAAAAGTATGTGGATAGTTATCCGGAGACAGTCAGACTGATTGATAAAGAAAATGGAGGGCATGGCTCTACAATAAACGCAGGCATCAAGGAAGCAAAGGGAAAATATTTTCGAGTTTTAGATAGTGATGATTGGTTTAACTCTACTGATTTTGTGAAATTTGTGAATAGATTAAAATCGGAAGATGCAGATTTAGTTGTGTGTGATTATCGAAAGGAACATACGTACAATAGTAAATCGGAATATTTTGTATATAAGAATTTAGAAGATAGAAAATGTTATTGCTTTGATGATATTGATCTGAAAATTCTTGAAGGTGAATATTTTGTTATGGCAACATCTACGTATAAGACAGAAATTTTAAGAACGTCCGGTCTTAAAATGTTAGAAAAAACATTTTATGTAGACATGCAGTATAATGTTGTTCCTATGACGAAAGTTGAGACTTTTACGTATTATCATCTGGATATTTATCGTTATTTTATCGGAAGAAAAGAACAAAGCATGAATATGGATAATTTTGTCCGAAATCAAGAACACCATAAAAAAATGATAAAATGGCTGATAGAATATTATACACATATTTCTTCAAAGTTGTCGTCAAATAAAAGAGAATATATAGAAATTATTCTCACATATACGTTAAATACACATTATTCTATCTATTGTGAATATGATAAGGATCATGCAAGAGCATATAAAGAAATAGTGGACTTTGATCAGTATTTATTGAAGGTGAATAAGGCTTTATATGAACGGATAAATTGTATGGCATATATAAGATATAATCGAAAGACAAAGTTTAAATTTGTCAGATTGAATGGTAGAAAATGGAACACTGCAATGAAAATGGCAAGAAGATTGAAAGGAAAATTCTAATGAAGAAAATATTAGTTATAAGTTGGTTTTATCCGCCGATAAATTCATCAGAAGGATTAGTGACATATAAACTTCTCAGAAATTCTAAATTGCAATATGATGTTTGTATGCAGGAAAGTAATGCATCTTGGTCATATGGAAATAAAGAATATCTGCCGGAATGCGAAAATGTTCGGAAAATTCCAATTCAGGCAGACACTTTGGAGATATGGAAAAACAAAACAATAGAGTATTTTAACGCTCATAAAAAAGAGTATGACATTATTATGACTCGTTCCATGCCTCCGGAATCACATGAGATCGGATTGAAAATAAAAGAAATTAAACCGGAAATTAAGTGGATTGCATCGTTTGGAGATCCAATCGCAAATAATCCTTTTGTATTAAAAACTATAAAAAAGATTTCTCCGTATTCATTACAGAATAGATATATCAGACCGATGGGAATTCGGGAAATTATATCACCTAAGAGAATGATTAAGAACGAGATATGGAAGAAACGAATGAAAAAAGAGCAGATTCCGTATAAAAAGGAGCAAGAATTAGAAGATGCCATTATAACAAAATCTGATTATATTATTATGAATAATCCATATCAAAAGCAATATATGACCGGCAAATACTCAGACGCTATAAAAGCGAAAGCAATCGTTCTTCCGCATAGTTTTGATTATTCTTTGTATGATAAAGAGATTGATGCAGAAAATAGTGGAAAGATACGGATGGTATATATTGGACATCTTGATGATATCAGAACGCCGCATTTGTTTCTTAAAGCTATAGCTAGTATGAAAAAAGAACATTCGGACTTGGCGGAGAAATTAGAAGTTTTCTTTTATGGAAATATGTCTGTAAAAGAAAAAGTATATCTTTTAGATAATGAATTGTTAGATATTGTTCAGATCAAGAAACCTGTGGACTATAAAACGAGCTTATCCCTTATGAAGAATAGTGACTGGCTGATTCATATTGATGCAAATTTGAGCGGTGTGTTAGATGAGAACATTTTCTTCGCTGCTAAATTAGCTGATTATATTGGCGCGGACAGACCGATTTTTGGAATTACGATGTTTGATGGAGCGGGGGCTGATGTGGTACGCGATGTGAATGGACTTACGGTTTCCTATACAGTAGATGAGATCAAAAATTATTTATATTTGATTTTATACGAAGGATATCAAATTGAAGTAAACGAAGAAAACCGCAAAAAATATGATGCAGTAAATGTGGCAAAGAAATTTGATGATTTTGTTGAAAATAAGATTTTACATTAACTTATGATGGTGAGAGGTAGCAACATGAGAAAAATTAAAGTGATGACGGTTTTTGGAACGAGACCGGAAGCAATTAAAATGGCACCGTTAGTGAAAGAATTACAGTCGCGAGAAGAGATTGAACAGATTACATGTGTTACGGCACAGCATAGACAGATGTTGGATCAGGTTTTGGAAACTTTTCAAATTAAGCCGGAATATGATTTGGATATTATGAAACAAGGTCAGACATTGAATGATGTAGTTCAGAGAGTGTTAGGAAGCATTAGTGAAGTTTTGGAAAAAGAAAAACCGGATATCGTATTAGTTCATGGTGATACTACAACTACTTTTGCAGGAGCATTGGCAGCGTTTCATAGTCAAATTGCAATCGGACATGTTGAGGCCGGACTCCGTACATGGAATAAATATTCCCCATATCCTGAAGAAATGAATCGTCAAATGGTAGGATGTCTCGCCGATATGCATTTTTCTCCGACAGAGGTGAGCGCTCAAAACTTGTTGAATGAAGGAAAAGACAAGTCTAAGATATATATTACAGGAAATACAGCCATTGATGCGATGGCAACTACTGTTGATGAAAATTATCAGCACCCGATTTTTGAGTGGGTGGGCGATAACCGAATGATTCTTTTAACTGCTCATAGAAGAGAGAATCTAGGGGAGCCGATGTATCATATTTTCCGGGCGATTAAGAGACTTGTAGATGAATTTGATGATGTGAAAGTCGTATATCCTATTCATCTGAATCCTCGTGTAAGACAGGTGGCTAACGATGTATTTCAAGATTGTGATAAAGTGCGTTTGATTGAACCATTGGAAGTGTTTGATTTTCATAATTTCCAAAACAAAAGTTATTTGATTATGACAGACAGTGGAGGAATACAGGAAGAGGCACCGTCTCTCGGAAAACCGGTTCTCGTATTACGTGATACAACGGAGCGGCCTGAAGGAATAAAGGCAGGAACGCTAAAACTTACAGGTACGGATGAAGAAGTCATTTATCAAGAGGCAAAGAAACTATTAACAGATGAAGAAGCATATCATGCGATGAGTCATGCAAGTAATCCATACGGAGACGGGCATGCAAGTGAACGTATCGCAGATGCGATTATAGAAAAATTTGGTGATCTTTTGAAGTAAAGGAGAAAAGCAGATGGATAGAAATGTAAAATATTTGATTATTGGCGCTGGAATATCCGGACTTACTTTTGCAAACTACGCAGACGGTGATTATTTAATTATCGAAAAAGAAAAAGAAGTGGGTGGATATTGCCGTACTATTAAGAAGAAAGATTATGTTTGGGATTATGCAGGGCATTTCTTCCATTTTAGTACAGATGAATTCAAAAAGAAATTTCTTGATAGCGTGAATCCGGAAGATATTAAATATAAAGATAAAAATACAAAAATTATTTATAAGGGAGAATTGGTGGATTATCCGTTTCAGACAAATATTCATCAATTAGAGAAAGAAGAGTTTATAGATTGTCTCTATGATTTATTCCATAAAGAAGAAAAGGAAGATTATGACAGCTTTTTGGATATGCTCTATGGGAAATTTGGAAAGTCAATCGTTGAAAAGTTCTTAAAACCATATAATGAAAAGTTGTATGCGGTTGATTTAAAGACATTGGATAAAGATGCAATGGGCAGATTTTTTCCGTATGCAGACATTCCGGCAATCATAGATAATATGAAAGCAAATAAAGACAGCACTTCATATAACAATAGCTTTCTTTATCCAAGAAACGGAGCGGGTTCCTTTATCCAGATTCTGTATGATGCATTGGATAGTTCTAAAATTTTGATGGAACATGAAGTTGTTAAAATTGATAATGAACATAAAGTTGCGCAATTGGATGACGGCAGCAAAATAAATTATGAATATTTGATCAATACTTCTCCGTTAAATCACTTTTTAGGATATTTTGAAGGTGAAAAGTTTTCTGCTTTGAAGAACCGATTGTCATATAATAAAGTTCTCGTATTTAATCTTGGGTTCAACAAAAAATCAAAATTCACAGAAGAGCATTGGATGTATATTCCGGATAAAGCAGTGAATTTTTATAGAATTGGATTTTACGATAATATTTTGGATGCAGACAAACTTAGTATGTATATTGAGATCGGATATGGAAAAGAAGATGAGATTACAGAACAAGATGTAGAAATGCAGTTAAAATTAACTCTTGAAAATTTGCATAAGTTGGGAATTATTGATGATGATACAAAATTAGAAGAACATTCGACTATTATCATGGATCCGGCTTACGTGCATATCAATACTGAGACAGAGAAAATGGTTCAGCAATTTAAAGCGGAAGAAGAAAAAAATGGAATCTATACGATTGGCAGATATGGAGCGTGGACATACTGTTCAATGGAAGATTGCATGATTGCTGCCAGAGATTTAGCAATGAGTTTGTGTCAGGGCTAAATCGGGAGTAGGATATAATGAGTGAAAAATTAAAAAAGCAAAGTGTAATAATTTCTTTAATATGGGCTTTTGTGGGGACGATCGGTGTCGTTTATTATATTAAGATAGGAACGGGAATGGATGTATCTCCCAATTATGCAAATAATATAATCTATTATTTTATTTATGCGGCATCTGCTTTTTCAGTGTATTATTGCTGTAAAGTTATCACAAAGAAGAAAGCGGTTTTTGCAGGAATTCTTTCGTTATTATTTGCATGTATCTGTATTATAGGTGCTCAGATAGAGTATTTAAGAGCAATTAATTGGTTATGGATTACATGGATAAAAGTTCTCTGTTTGGCAATTTTTTTATTTCCACTTTTTGTATTATTGATTTACATTTTAGATGATTGTAGATTTAAAGCTGCGGAATCTTGTGTGAAAAATATATCAAAATGGAAAATATTCTTAGCGATTATTGTTATATGGGGCATTGCTTATCTTGCTATGTTTCCGGGAATTTATGATTATGATTCAATAGATCAAACATTGCAATTTTTGGTTACAGGGAACGTGAGTGGCCACCATCCGGTTTTACATTCATTATTATTGTCCGGTTTTATGAAAATCGGATATGTTGTTTTTCATAGTTATGAAATTGGGTTAGGGATATTTACACTTTTACAGGTATTGTTTTTGGCATATGCGGCGATGAAAGTTGCATGGTTTTTGTTGCAAAAAGGTTATAATCGACTTTTTTGGTTTACGATGTGCTTTTATTTGTGCTTCCCATTGCATTATATTATGAGTGTGTGGGATACAAAGGACAGTATCTTTGCAGGTTTTTTTGTTTTAGTTAGTTTAAGTTTGATCGAGATGGCGGATCGCACATCAGGATTTTGGGATAATCGGTGGAATTTAGTCAAGTTTGTTTTATATGTAGTATTAATGTGTATGTTTCGGAATAATGGATTATATGCATTGATCTTGCTCATACCGATTTGCTTTTTTTGTTTTAAAGAGAGAAGAAAGGCAACTATTATTTTGTTTATGTTATCAATGTTAATCTATGTATCATATCAGAATATTTTGCTTCCAAGTCTAGGCGTTAAATCCGGCAACATTCGTGAAATGATGAGTATACCATGCCAGCAGTTGGCAAAAGTGTATGTTGAAACTCCGGAAGCGTATACGGATGAGGAAAAAGAAGCTCTATTGGAATTGATACCGGAAAAAAATATTATGGATTATCAATATAGACCGATGATTTCAGATGCAACGAAGAATTATTTAAATTCAGAAGTTTTGAAAAGTGATCTGCCCAAATATGGAAAGTTATATGTAAGTATTGGATTGAAAAGTCCGAGAAAATATATAGAAGCTTTTTTGCAGAATAGTTGTGGGTTTTGGTATCCGAATAAATCATATCCGGATGAAAGAATGTTTCATCCGTATACTGAATTTGATATGGCAGATCCGAATTTGTTTAAAGGAGATTATATTTATTTAGAGCGAATGAGTTTGTTCCCGCAGTACGAAGAGATATTAAGACCGTTTTTTCAAAGTGCTGTATGGAAAAAAATTCCGATAGTTTCCAACTTTTTTGTTCCGGGCACATATTTTATTGTATTATTGTTTGGAATAAGTGTTAGTTTTTATAGAAAAAATTATAAGCAATTATTTGTGTTTGGCTTTTGGGGGGCATACTGGTTCACGTTGTTGATCTCCCCTGTAGCACTCGTTCGTTATGCATACCCTGTGATTATGTGCTTACCGCTTATGTTAAGTTTAATTACTCAAAAAGGGTTGTTATCATGGAAAAGAGAAAGGAAAAATACAAAAAATGGATAAAATAGCAGTTTTGATTCCTTGTTATAATGAGAGTCAGACGATTAAAAAAGTAGTGGAAGATTGGAAAAAAGAGTTGCCGGAAGCTACAATTTATGTGTACGACAACAATTCTTCGGATAACACGGCTGCAATCGCAAGAGAAGCCGGAGCTGTTGTTCGTTATGAATATCAGCAGGGAAAGGGAAACGTGATCCGTCGCATGTTTCGTGAAATAGACGCGGAATGTTATATTATGATCGATGGAGATGATACGTATCCGGCGGAATTTGGACGGGAAATGGTTACAAAAGTATTGGAAAGAAATGTGGATATGGTAGTAGGAGATCGTTTGTCATCCACTTATTTTGAAGAAAATAAACGTCCGTTCCATAATTTCGGAAACAGTCTCGTAAGAGGAACGATCAACCATCTGTTTAAGAGTAATATTCGTGATATTATGACGGGATATCGGGCGTTCAGCTATCAGTTTGTAAAGACGTTTCCGGTTCTGTCAAAGGGGTTTGAGATTGAAACAGAAATGAGTATTCATGCTGTGCATAAAAACATGCTTGTTGAAAATGTAATCATTGAATACCGCGACCGTCCTGACGGAAGCGAATCAAAGCTGAATACTTATTCCGATGGATTTAAAGTGCTCAAGACAATCGGCAGATTGTATAAGAATTATAAGCCGTTAGGATTTTTCGGAATGTTGTCAGCGCTGCTGGTTCTAATTGCGGCAATCTTATTCATTCCTGTCTTTGTGACATATTTAAAGACCGGATTAGTACCTAATTTCCCGACATTGATCGTCAGCGGATTTGTTGCGCTGGCAGCGATTCAATCTTTCTTTGCAGGATTGATTTTGACAACGATCGTGGAAAAAGATCGTCAGGACTTTGAGTTTAAACTGCAGATGATCAGTATGGAAAAAGGAAACAAAGCCCATGAGTAATACAAAGAAATTATTTTCCCAGATTATAAAATTCGGGTTTGTAGGCGGAACAGCTTTTGTTATTGATGCAGGATTATTGTTTTTACTGACGGAATTTTGCGGGATTCATTATTTGATTTCGGGAATGATTTCTTTTACGGCATCAGTGATATACAATTACATTTTAAGTGTAAAATGGGTATTTGATGCGAAAAAGGATGCGAATAAGACACAGGAATTTATTGTGTTTATTGTGTTAAGCGTGATCGGTTTGGGAATAAATCAGTTGTTTATGTGGCTGTTTGTTGACATGATGCATATTTACTATATGTTGTCAAAGATCATTGCCACTGTGATCGTTATGGTCTACAACTTTATAACAAGAAAGATTTTTCTCGAGAAAAAGTAGTTTTAAATTGCAGAATTTTGTGAAAAATATATAGAATAAAAAGGCATCTTAAAGAAGGATGTCTTTTTTCTTAAATAAAAATGTAGAAAATGATGAAACCTTGAAAAAAGGTACAAGATATACTATAATCTAACAGATATAGAACAATGCAGAAGAAAAGAGGAGTATATAGCGATGCATACTGGGAAGCTGGAACAGTATAAGAGGCTGATACGTTTTGGATTTAATATATTATTATTGGCGATATTGATATTCTTTTTCATTCATATATGGGATGAAAACTATAACGATGGAATTGTTTTTCCGTTTTATTATAAAGGCTATCTGATGATGGCTGCGTTTTACGCGTTCTTTTTTACGGTTTTTTCTTATATTTTAGGCGGAATGAAGATCGGATATTTAAAAAGCAGCAGTTTAATGTTGTCGCAGACGCTTGCTTTGTTGGCATCAAATGTGCTGATTTATTTGGAGACAGTTCTTTTGTCGGCGAAATTCATTCCTGTTGAAGCTATGATCGTTCTGACATTTATTGATGTCGGGGTTATTTTAGTGTGGACATTAGTTGTAAATTGGATTTTCAGAAAACTATTTCCGCCCAGAGATATTCTACTGTTATATGAAGAATACGATCCGACATCCTTTTTGAGAAAAGTAAATTCAAGAAAAGATCGATATAATATAAAAGAATCCATGAATGTAGAAGAAGGCTGGGATCGTATCACAGAAGAAATGAAGAAGTTTGACGCGGTATTTCTCTGTGATATACATTCTCCTTTGCGTAATAAATTAGTAAAGTTTTGTTATGCAGAAGGAATCCGGTCGTATATTACACCGAAAATTTCGGACATTATTATTCGCAGCTCCGAAAATATTCATTTTTTTGACACTCCATTATTGCTGTCGCGTAATAATGGGTTTACTTTTGAACAAAAGTTTGTAAAGAGAACATTGGATATTATTATTTCTGTTTTTATGCTGGTGATAACATCTCCAATTATGCTTATTACCGGAATCGCGATCAAATTGTATGATGGAGGTCCTGTCTTTTTCAGGCAGAAAAGATGTACGATCGGGGGAAAAGTATTTGAAATTCATAAATTCCGAAGTATGATCGTAGATGCGGAAAAAGAGGGGGAAGTCATACCGGCAAAAGAAGATGACGAAAGGATCACCCCTGTCGGAAAATTTATAAGAAAGACCAGAATTGATGAATTGCCGCAGTTTATTGATATTTTAAAAGGAGATATGAGCGTTGTAGGTCCTCGTCCGGAGAGGGTGGAGCATGTAGAGCAGTATACGGCGGAAGTGCCGGAATTTTCTTACAGACTAAAAGTCAAGGGCGGACTTACAGGATATGCTCAGATTTACGGAAAATATAATACGACAGCGTATGATAAGCTGAAGCTTGACCTGATGTATATACAGAATTATTCGATTCTGCTCGATTTGAAATTGATCATTATGACAGGAAAAATACTTTTTGTAAAAGAGAGTACGGAAGGGTTCGAGGAAAAGAAGTGATGGCATCTATAAAAGCATATTATGGGAGAACATATAGAGGAAGTAAAAATAGATTTTTAGATTTTTTGCAGAAAAGGATTGATGAAAAGAAAGGCTGTTTTGTTGTGACAGCCAATCCGGAGATTTTTATGCTCGGAAAGAAGATGCCGGAGATGAATCGGGTTCTTATGGATAAAAATACAGTGATTGCTGCAGACGGTATCGGCATTGTAAAGGGTGGAGAGCAGTTGGGATTCCGTTTTAAAGAAAGGATACCGGGAGTGGAATTGTGTGAGGAACTGCTTAAATATGCAAATGAAAAAAAGTGCTCGATTTATTTGTTCGGAGCAAAAAGAGAGGTTTTGGATTCTTTTGTCAGACGGATTGAGAAAGAGTACAAGAATGTCATTATTTCCGGATATACAGATGGATATGTAGAGGATAAAGAAAAGGTAATGCGGCAGATAACGGAGCTTGATCTGGATTTGGTGTTTGTCGCATTAGGCGCTCCTCAGCAGGAACTTTTGATTCATAAATATTTCCGTTCTGACAGAAAAGGAATTTATATTGGCGTCGGTGGGAGTTTTGATGTTTTAAGCGGTAAGAAACAGCGTGCTCCTTCATTTTTTATACGTCATAATTTGGAGTGGCTGTATAGGATTACGAAAGAACCGAAGCGTATAAAACGTTTTTGGAACAGCAATGTGAAGTTTTTGTTTGAATTGAGAAAGGAAAGTCATGGCGGGAAAAGAACTCATAAATAAAATCAGAAAAAAGGGTATATGCGGAACAATCAAGATGATTGCCGTAAAGTGGAAGAAAACAGAGCGTGACTTATGGAATCCGCCGATCAGTCGGGTGAGGAAAGATCTTATAGATCGGATTTTAAGAAGAGGTTATTCCAGGATTGTTATTTATGAGAATCACTTTGGATATCACAACATAATGATGCAGCGTCCTCAGCATATGCTTAGAAATATGGGGGATGAGGAGACGCTCATTTTATACAATTCGTATTATGATATAGATTTTAAGGATAGACGGCGTATCACGCCGATTGCGCGTCATGTATATGTATTGGATCTGTATTATTATAGGAAGTATTTATTAAATGCATTGAAGCAGATAGAAAAGAAATACGTCATGGTATATTCTACTGATACCGTTCCGGTAAGCAGAATAAAACAATATTCAGAACTTGGATTTCGGATTATTTATGAGTATGTAGATGATATTAATGAGGAACTTATTTCAAGAAAAAAAATCGCGCAGATCCGATCGAGACATCAATATTTGTTAAGAGCAAAAAATGTGTTGACTGTAGCGACTGCGGATAAACTGTATAAAGAGGCAAAGTCGAATAATAAAAAGACGAGGATCGTTCAAATTTCCAATGGGGCAGAGTGTGACAAGTTTGTACCGGAGAGCGTGACGGAAGATCAAGTCTACAGACAGTGGCTTAAAGAAGATATGCTGCATGTCGGATATTACGGGGCATTGGCGGCTTGGGTTGACTATGATCTTTTGAAAAGACTGGCAGATAATGAGAAGATCCAGTTGATCCTGATCGGGATTGAGCATGATGATTCGCTGAAAAAGAGCGGGCTGCTTGATTATAAAAATGTGAAGTATTTTGGAAAAAAACCTTATGAGTCATTGGCAGGATATGTACATTTTTGGGATGTATGCATTATCCCGTTTTTGATCAATGATATTACAAAAGCAACTTCTCCTGTTAAATTATTTGAATATATGGCGATGGAGAAACCGGTTGTTTCAACAGCGCTTCCGGAATGTTTAAAATATACTGCGGTAAAAATCGCCCAAAATGTACAGGAATTTGTTTCATTGGTTGAAGAATGTAAGGACGACTGCAAGGATGAAAAACGGAAGGAGCTCCTGAAAAAGTGTGCGTGGGAAAATGACTGGTCTGTGAAAGCGGCAGAATTGAAAGCGTATATGGGAGAATGGGAGAAAAATGAAAGATAAGATCAGTAAATTGAAAAATCTTGTAAAAAAATATGGGTTGGCAGGAACGATAAAAAAGGCGGCAGGATATATTTATTCTAATTATCTTGTAAAGCTTTCTGTAAAAGAAAGAATTTATGTCGCTGTTAATAAAAAGAAATTTATCGAGGGAATCGACCGGATTCTTTCAAAAAATTCTTACGATCGGATTGTGATCTGGAGAAGTTCATTTGGATGGGATGTGCCTTTGTACCAAAGACCTCAGCATATTTTCAGCAATTTTGCGAAGCAAAGAACGCTTGTCTTTTATGAAGTGACACGTTTTACGGATGATGTGAAGCGGATCAAAAAACAGGCGGATAATTTATATCTGGTCAACTATGCGAATACAGCATTTTCAAAGCTGCTTTTTCAGGAACTTGAAAAATGCAAAGCTCCGAAATATGTTCAGTTCTATTCAACAGACTGGACTTTGCCTGCGGCAAAGATTAAAGAGTATATGCAGCAGGGATATAAAATCGTTTATGAGTATATTGACGACCTGAATCCGCATCTTGCGGGAACAGACGAACTTCCCGTGAACGTAAAAGAAAAGTATGATCTGGCTATGACAGATAAAAATATTTTTGTTGTTGTAACTGCCGAGGCGCTGAAGAAAGATGTCATTGAAAAGCGAGGAAATGTTCGGCTTGCTTTTTCAAGTAATGGCGTGGATTATGCTCACTTTCATGATGGGTGCGATCCGAATTTTAAGTGTGATGAAGAGTTTGAGTCTATCTTGAAAAAGGGGCAGCCGGTTATCGGATATTATGGGGCGCTGGCAAAATGGTTTGATTATGATCTGTTGAAAAAAATTGATCAGGAAAATAAATATCAAGTTGTACTTTTTGGAATCAAATATGATGATTCTTATGATAAATCGGGAGCAGATCAATGGAAAAACGTTCATTTTTGCGGGTCGCGTCCATATGAGATCCTTCAGAATTATGCCGCCCGTATGGATGTTTTAACGATTCCGTTTTTGATCAACGACATTACGAAAGCGACTTCTCCGGTTAAATTATTTGAGTATATGGCGCTTAATAAACCGATCGTGACAACGGATATGGACGAATGCAGGAAATATGAATCGGTGTTGATCGGACATGACCATAAAGAATTTTTAGAGCAGTTAGATAAGGCAATATTGCTGAAAACAGATGAAACATATAAGGCGTTATTGGATAAAGAGGCTTTAGAGAATACATGGGAAGAAAAGGCGAGAACGATTCTTGAACAATTAAAAAAATATGAATAAGTATATTGTGCGAAATAGCCTCAATATGCAGATAAAAATCCCCGGGGAACTTTGGGGATTTTTATTTAATCTTTTCAGGGGAAATGATTGAATAATGTAGAGATTTGTTGTATCATGGTATAATGTAGATTAAGTATATACTAAAATAGGTGAGAAAATATGTCAAAGAACAAGGTGAAGCGTAATTCATCCCGCAGAAGGCAAGCAATGCACAGGGGGAAAGAGACGTCAACTAAGCCAAAGAAACCGGTTACCCGCAGGAAAGATTTTTCCGCTTCAGGAAAAGGAAAGAAGCGCAAAAAGAGACGTGTTCATAAGATGAAGCCATGGCAGATCGCATTAATCTGCGTAGGAGCTTTCATCGCAGCGCTTTTAGCATTCGGATTAATGTATGTTTATGCGAAGTGGAGTAAGATTGATACGAAATCAATTAAAGCGGACGACATCATTATCAATGAAGAAGTGAAGAAAAATAAAAATGTAGATCTTGGAGACGGTTATACGAATGTTGCACTGTTTGGCGTGGATTCAAGAGACGGTGACTTGGGAGAAGGAAATCGTACGGATTGTATTATCGTTGCAAGCTTGAATAATAAGACAAAGGAAATCAAGATGGTGTCAGTGTACAGAGACACGCTGCTTGATCTTTCAGAAGGAACTTATCAGAAGTGTAATGCGGCATATAGCTACGGAGGTCCCGTACTTGCTATCAATATGTTGAACATGAATCTTGATCTTGATATTCAGGATTATGTGACGGTTGATTTTGGCGCGATCGCAGATGCGGTAGATCTGTTGGGCGGCATAGAGATTGAAGTTACAGAGGAAGAACTTCCGTATATTAATCAATATATTCCTGAAACGGCAAATTCGGCGGGAAAGGCGGCAAATCTTCTTCAAAGTGCAGGCCTTCAGAAATTAGACGGAACGCAGGCGACAACTTATGCCAGAATTCGTTCTACGGCAGGCGGAGATTTTACTCGTACGGAGCGTCAGCGCCTTGTAATAGAAAAAATGTTTGAAAAGGCGAAGGGAGCGGATATCGGAACGTTAAACAAGATCATCGATAAAGTGTTCCCGCAAGTTTCAACAAGTTTTACGCTGCCGGAGATTTTGAAATATGCTTCAGCTTACAGTGAATATAAACTGGTAGGAAATATGGGATTCCCGGAAGATAAGTATACAGATATGCTTTCAGAGATCGGAAGCGTTGTCGTGCCGGATAATCTTGTATCGAATGTAACAAAGCTTCATGAATTCCTGTTTGGCATTACAGGATATGTTCCATCGTCTACAGTGCAGACGGTCGGTTCTAATATTTCGTATACTGCAAGTGCAAAGAAGTCTTCGGGAACAGGATCGCAGTCGTCATATGATAGCGGTGAATCTTATAATGACAGTGGATATACCGATAACAGCGGTAACTACGAAGGCGGAAACACCGGCGGAAATTATGATGACGGAAGCATGAGCGGAAACAGTGGTAATACCGGAAATTCGGGAGAAACAGGCGGCGTCGGAGGAAATGGCAGTACCGGGGATAATACAGGCGGTACAACTGTAGAACCTCCGGTTGTGCCGGATGGCGGAACAGACAGCGGCGGCGGACAGACCGAAGCACCTCCGGAAGGTACAGTTCAATAATATCCAACCGGAACAGGGGAAGATAAAAAACAGAAAGAGGTTAAGTATATGAAAGTATTAAAGAAATTTGCAAGCATTATTATTGCGGTATGTTTGATGATTCCGGTGTTGAGTACGGTGGTATTTGCGGCGGATGGCGTATTGATGTTTTCTGATCCGTCAACGAAAGTCGGAGAGAATGTGAGCGTTGATTTTGTTGTTCAAAGTTCAGGCGGTACGATCGGAAGTGTGGATGTTACAATGAGTTATGATCCGAAGGCGCTTGAATTTGTCAGCGGCGATGGATTTACGGCAGACGGTGCGGGTACGCTGACTTATAAAGGTACAGGCGGCGGAACAGAGCTGAGAACGGCGGTAGTTTTCAGAGCTCTTACGGTTGCGAATACGCAGATTTCTGTAAGCAGCAGCTCAGCTACGATTTCTTCCGGAGATACATTAAATTTGAACAATGGATCTTCCGCAATTTCGATTGCAGCGGCAGACGATGGAACAACAAGTGTAGAACCGACATCGGCTCCTAATTCACCGGCAGGTGAAAGTACAGATATTGTTGTGACTGTAGACGGAAATGATTATCATTTTTCGGAGGCGTTTACGACAACAGATATTCCGGAAGGTTATTCTGAGACAAAGATGACATTTAACGGAGAAGAGAGAAAATTTGTAGCAAATGACGCGGGAGTTTATCTTGGATTTTTAATGGATGACGCAGGAAAAGGAAAATTTTTCCTGTTTAATACAGAGGATGCAACATTTGCTCCTTTCGCACAAATTGCAATATCGGATACAACATCTTTGATCGTTGTTGATGCACCGAAGTCGGCAAAACTTCCGAGCAGTTATCAGGAAGTGGACATGACAGTTCAGGAAGAAAACTTCCCGGCATGGTCTGATCCGTCCAATTCCAGATATTATGTTATTTATGCATTGAATACAAGGACAGGTGAAAAATCTTTCTATCAGTACGATACAGAAGACGGAACATATCAGTATTTTGAGGCTCCGAAAGAGGAGACGAAAAAGAAAGACAGTGAGAGCGGCATAGTTGCGAAGCTGGGCGAATTTGTAGCGGAAAATACAATGGTTGTTCTTGTAGCGGCGGCAGCATTGTTTTTGCTTCTCTTGATTTTGGCAATCGTATTTGCGGTAAAACTTGTCCATCGAAATCAGGAATTAGATGATCTGTATGATGAGTACGACATTCCATTCGAGGAAGAAGAGAAAAAGTTGAGTGCAAAGTCCGCTAAAAAAGGAAAAGCAAAAGATGATTACGATGATGACTTTGATGATGAATCGGATGAGTCAGAAGAGTATGCTGAGTATTCGGATGAATATGAAGATGAATATGCCGACGAGTATGAAGATGAATATGACGACGAGTACGACGATGACTATGAGGAAGAAGGTTATCTGGACGATGAGTCGGACGAATATGGGTTTGACGATGATTTTGAAGTCGGATATGATGACGATTATGAGAATGAATACGACGATGAAGCGTTTGATGAGCCTGAGGAAAAACAGGCAGTAGGCAGAAGCAATAGAACATCTTCAAAAAAAGATGGCTTTGATATTGATTTTGTAGATTTATAAGTAGATTTATAAAATGAAAGACCGGATAGAAAAGATGAAATTTTCAATCATTTTCTAAGTCCGGTCTTTTTTTGTGTTTTCAATTCAATATTTGTTAAATGAATAAACACAAATTCATCACATTAATCCGCTATGATAAGACCATAGAAAAAAAGAAAGAAAGCGGGTAGTGTTATGGACAATCAATATAATTATTATAATCCAAATGAAAATTCAAATAACGAAGATCGGCAGAGAATGAATTCTCAGAGCGAAGGCAGCCAAAACGGAGAACAAAAGGGAAATACCCCACAGTGGCAGCCGGGCGGCGATCATTTGAAAAAGGAAAAAAAGCCGCATAAGAATTTGATGCGGACGGTTGCAGTCGTAGGTTTTGCTATTTTATTCGGTGTTGTTTCAAGTGGGATTTTCCTTACAACAACGGTGGTTGGAAACCGGGTGTTTGGGTTGCTTGACTCTTCAAAATCTACAACCGCATCTTCTGATAAGGTAAGTAAAGGGACTCCTCTTTCAAAATCATCCAGCGTAGTGACATCTGATGTATCTGAAGTTGTGGATCAGGTGATGCCGTCTATTGTTTCTATCACAAGTATGTCGGTAGAAGAAGTCCGCAGCTTTTTCGGCGGAACTTATGAACAGCAGTCAAAAGGCGCAGGTACCGGAATTATTATCGGAAAAACAGACACAGAGTTATTGATCGTGACGAACAATCATGTTGTTGCGGGAAGCGATACTCTTACAGTTGCCTTTACGGATGAATCAACTGTAGAAGCAAACATTAAGGGTACAGATGCCCAGTATGATGTTGCAGTTATTGCAGTGCCTATTGAGAATATTTCGGATGATACACTGGATGCAATCTCAGTTGCCACTCTGGGTGATTCCACGAGCCTGAAAGTCGGCGAACCTGCGATCGCCATCGGAAATGCACTTGGATACGGACAGTCTGTGACAACAGGCGTTATCAGTGCATTGAACCGTTCTGTTTCTATGACAAATGAAGAGACTGGAGATACACAGGAAAGCGGTGTGAAATTGATCCAGACGGATGCGGCGATCAACGAAGGAAACAGCGGAGGCGCTCTTGTCAATGTAAATGGGGAAGTGATCGGCATTAACTCTTCAAAACTTGTAGGTGACAGTGTGGAAGGAATCGGATATGCAATTCCGATCAGTGATGTCGGTGATTTGATTGAAAACCTTATGAACAGAGAAACAAAAACAAAAGTTGCGGAAGATAAAAGAGGCCTTATCGGCATAACCGGAATCAGTGTTTCGGATGCCTTTTCACAGCAGATTGAGATGCCGGCAGGAGTATATGTAACAGAAATTGCAAAAGGCGGCGGTGCAGAAAAAGCAGGAATGACAAAAGGGTGCATTATCACAGCTATTGATGACATAACAGTAGACAGCATGGAGGCTCTTCAGGAGCAGCTGCAATACTATGAGAAAGGTACAACTGTGACGTTAAAAATCCAGATTCCTCAGACAAACGGAGAGTATAAAGAGCAGACTATAGAAGTGACGCTGCAGTAAGTGTGAAAGAGAAATCCTTTTTCTGAAAATATATAAATGAAAAATTATTTCCCCTCCCGGAGAGAGAAAACTCTGAAACGGGAGGGGAAGTTTGTGTTGCAGTGATTATTTATCAAACTCGGGATTGACAGCATAGAAGTTTTTGCTGTCGAGTTTTTCCTGTACAATGCGTAAACTTTCACCGAAACGTTGGTAGTGGACGATTTCACGTTGTCTTAAGAAACGGATCGGATCGCATACTTCAGGATCTTTTACGAGACGAAGAATATTATCGTACGTTGTACGCGCTTTCTGCTCTGCCGCAAGATCTTCATGAAGATCGGTGATGGGATCTCCTTTTGATTGGAAATAAGTTGCTGTCCATGGGGCGCCGCTTGCTGCCTGTGGCCAGAGAGCAAGTGTGTGATCTACATAATAAGGAGCAAATCCGGAGCGTTCGATTTCCTCCGGAGAAAGGTCCTTGGTGAGCTGATAAACGATGGCGCATACCATTTCCATGTGAGCGAGTTCTTTCGCTCGTAGAAGATGCAACGAACGAAAAACGCCGCTATTTCGGCACTTTTGGAAACACATCAATTTCAAAGTCAGAACGATCCTGCCCCTTTTTGTTTCGTTTTGTCTTTGTGAACATGATTTTTTCAATTAAAACCTTCAAAGCACTGTTCTTTTCAGGAATTGTAAGTCTACCCCATTCGCCGAGCAAATTCTTACAGCGCGGAACGAAATTTTTACGGTTTGCCTGCAGTGCGAGTGTGGCGTGAAGGTCGTTCTGCGCGGAGATAATGTGCTCCATACATTCTTTTACACGTTGTTCAAGAGCGTTTGACCGCTCAATAAAAATTTCCTTCGTATAGATACCCTGCTCGAGAAAATCAAAAAGGGATTCACGTTGCTTTAAAAGTGTTTCATGCTCTTTTTCAAAATTCTTAACAATCGCTTCTTTTGCAGCGACGTTCTCCGCGTCTTCGGGTAACGCATCAGTAAGCTCGTATTTATCTATGTAATTTCGCAGCCATTCCAACAAGGCGAGCTCTAACTCATCAATTCGGATACCGACTGTAGGGCATTCCGTGTATTGACAAATTAGAATGTCATAAGGCGTTTTGGTATGCGCTTTTTTACGAACCATCAGCCGGCCGCACTGGGAACATCGGACAAGACCGGCAAAAATATTCTGAATCGGTCTGTCATCACGCACCGGAGCGGAACAGCTCCCCTTTGGCTGATTGGCGCGCCGGAAAAGATCCGCACTGATCCGGGGCGGCCAAACTGCATCGGCAAGAATATAATCTGACGAGTGCGGGCGAGAACGAGAAATTTTCCCATCTTTGACCGTACGAACCGTTTTTCGATGCCCCCAGCGAACTTTTCCGATATTTGCCGGATTAGATATAATTCCTTTTAGCGTGGACGGCGTAAACGGGCGTCCGCTTCTTGATAAAATTCCCATTTCGGCCATATGAGTACATGCTTTTTGATAACCGTATTGTTTATTGCCGCATAGATCATACATCAGATCGAGCACGGGGGATTCGGTTGGATCGGGAGCAAGAGAGAAGTGCTTACCATCAGGAGCGATAACGCGACGCCATCCGTAGGGCGGTATATTTCCGACATAATATCCGTCAGAGCTGCTTCGTTCTCTGCCACGCTGCATCCTGCGCTTAATTGTTGCGTATTCTCTGCGACTCATAAACAGACTAAATTCAAAGTATTCGTTATCGTACTCGTTTGCCGGATCATACGTCTTGTTAGGAGTAACGATCTTTGTGTTTGAGTAGAAAAATGCACGCTGTACCCGCCCTTGATCGATCGTATCTCCGCGGGCGAGGCGGTCAACGTCCATAACAAGACATCCGTCCCACATACAAGACTCTACTTCGGCCATCACTTGAGACATCACCGGGCGGGAATCAATACTGTCGCCGGAGACGACTTCGCGATAAATTGCCCCGATCGGAAGCGACAGCGTTTTGGCAAGCTCCAGCAAAGTGGTGATATGGCGCTCGAGCACATCGATTCCCAACGCTTCGAGATCAGCATCCTTCCTTGATTTACGAGCATAAATAAAATAAGACATTGCATCACACTCCTATGTAATTATATGTAAAAAGGTATAAAAATAACAGCTATCAAAAACAAATGTTCTGATTGCGATAGCTGACCGAAGATGATACAATATTTTCGTTGATTAGGTGTATATCTTCGGATATATTCCAGAGCCGTTCCTGTTGGCGCAGGGGCGGTTCTTGACATTTATGGTACATTTGCTATAATGTACTTAACAGGATAGCCGGAAGGTGACTGCACCTCACCCGCTCCGGCGCAACTTAAAAACTATAAGAAATAGTCGTCAGCTTTGTCAGGGCAGGACGGCTATTTTTTATGCGTATAATTCAGAATGGCTACAACCAAAAGCGCAATGCTTATGATCAAACTGAGTTCTTCATATGTACTCATAATTACCACCCCCTCCACAGGATTCTCGGAATGGGTGGGAGCTCGTCCTCCGGCTACCCTGGTAAATACATTATTCAGTTTTCCCCCCTGCCCGCTGTGGAGCAGGGGGGGTTATACCTCTTCCATGACTGCCAGATTTGGGATGAAACATATCGTATCATATATAAGATTCTAAACGACATTGGCGCTCATACTCTATTTTCATTTCATTCCAAAAATAAAGTGTCTCCCGAAAATTACGCCCTTCTCTTTTACAGTGAAAATACATATCTATGCGTTCTTTCTGATTGTGCCATATTTCCCTATCTTTTTTTGAGGCTCTAAAACTCGTCTTTCTTTTCATGGTATGTATACGTTTTCTAGCAGCCTCATCTGAAACACCAAATATTTCAACAATATCTTCCGCTGTAACACGACCATATTCCTGAGACATCATGTACAAACTATATTCTGGCATAAATAATTGCGAAGCAAAAAAATGAGCTTCTATTTCTTCTAAGTCATCATCTTTAGTGTGCTCTAAGTAAATGTGACCTATCTCATGTCCGAGAGTCCAGTTTCGATGTTCAAAATGAGTTATTTCAGAATTATATAAAACAATATAATATCCTGATTGCTTATCAAAAAGCGTACAACCATCTCTTAATACATCTTTGCGGGAAGAAAGAAATATATCAAGAGGAGCTTTTACATATTGACAATAGGTTTGTATAGATTCAAAAAGTATTTTTTTATCGTAATTTAAGGCTGCTATATTTAAAATCCTGTCCGATATTTCCTGTTTATATAATAATTCTGTTGCTCGTTCAGTGCATTTATCAAAATCAGGTTTTAACAACCAAAATCACACTCCCTTGATTCCTTTTGCTTTTAAATACATATCTATGGTAGCTTCAAATTGATTAACAATAGCTTCTTTTTCATCTTCGGATACATCCCCTGCTTTACGGCAAAGCATAAGAAGACGACGTTCTGTATCATTTTGAGCTTTAAGTGAATCATCATTCTGCTTTGGTGGGAAGTAATCTGTAGTAATGCTACCATCTTTTTCAACATAGGTTTCGCCGACGGTGTATCCGCTTATCTCTAGTATTTCTCCTAAGTCCATGTTAAGAGATCGTGCAATCTGCTGTAATGTTTCTACGGTAGGTGTTACAGGTTTCCCGCTCCGTATGTCATATCCGTTTTCTAAGCGATTCAAATAAGAATGACTAATTCCTAGTTTCTCAGCAAAATCTCTAAGACTTAAATCGTGTTCTCTTCGGTAATTTTGTAGAAATTTCCCCAAACCGTTCTCCATGATATACACCTCCTGTAAATTGATTGTACACCATAGAATACAAAATCTCAATATAATTTTAAAAAATGCCGTAAAACATGGTTGACAATAATTGTACACCATGATAGACTACAAATGTAAAACATGATATACAAAAAAGAAAGGAGCTAGATATGAAGAATAAAATCAAAGAGTTCCGTGAACGCCTTAAAATGACACAGGATGATTTGGCGGAAAAATCAGGGTTGAGCAGACCGTATATATGCGATTTAGAAAATGGAAAACGCATGGTTGTAAAAAGTACAACAATGGAATCCATAGCTAAAGCGCTTAATTCATCTGTCTCAGTAATTTTTTTTGAGAAATAAGTACTACATGGTATACAAGGAGAGGCCAATGAACGAATTACAGATTTTTAAAAATGAAGAGTTCGGAGAAGTCCGAACAGTAACTATTGACAATGAGCCGTGGTTTGTGGGGAAGGATGTAGCGATGGCACTCGGATATCAAAATGCAAGTAAGGCATTAGCAGACCATGTAGAGGAATGTGACAAACTCAATAACGAATCGTTATCGAGTCTTGGACAACGTGGTGGATGGCTTATTAATGAATCCGGCTTATACGCTCTTATCTTTGGGAGCAAGTTGGAATCAGCTAAAAGATTTAAATATTGGGTGACAAGCGAAGTTCTTCCGGCAATCCGAAAGACGGGCGGCTATCGGATGCAGGCTCCGCAGGGGAAGGAACTTCTGGCTCTGGCGGTTTTGGAAGCGCAGAAAACCATTGAAGAGCAGACAACTCAAATTGAGCGCATGAAACCTAAGGAGATTTTCGCAGACGCGGTTGCTACGAGCCATACGGCAATTCTGATCGGAGATCTTGCGAAGCTTCTTAAGCAGAACGGCGTAGAGACCGGTCAGAAGCGGCTTTTTGTCTGGATGAGAGAAAATGGATATCTGATTAAAAGAAAAGGTGCTGATTGGAATATGCCGACTCAGAAATCTATGGAGATGGGGCTTTTTGAAGTGAAAGAGTCTACGGTTAATAATCCGGATGGTTCGGTCAGAATTAATAGAACGACTAAAGTTACCGGAAAAGGTCAGCAGTATTTTATCAATAAATTTCTGGGAGGAGCGGCATAACTACTTCGGAGTATCTATCGAGTACTTCCTAGAGTAGTGTAACAGGAAAGGTGTTCGATAAGCATGACTTTGAAGCAGAAGAGGAGGTGAAGGTAATAATGAGAATAAAAATAATTTTTCACATAACAAGGATGGACGATGTTAGTGATGTTTTGAAGAAAGCAGAAGAATTAAAGAAAGAGAACCCCCATACAGAAATTAGTATAGAGGTTCTAATATAGAAAGATTATTTCTTTCTGATTTCGATGGCTTTTAACCCAGTTGTAGAAATTGTGTAACTTGTACTAGAACTATACAGGTAAATCTCTGAGTGAATCCTAAAATGCTGAGATGCAATTTCATCGCCCGAATATGTTCTTATTCCGGATGAAGTAGGAATTTCGATTTTATCTACATTCGTGCACAAGTGATCATTTCCATCGAAATATGAAAAATAAATATCATACATATAGTAGCTACTCCCTTCTTAATACTCGGCATGCCGGTGCCTGTATTTAAAGTATAGGAGATTTTTAGGGACAACGCAACAAGTACAAACATTAAAACATAAACATAAACAGGAGGTGAAGAACGTGATTGTTGAAGAAATCCGCATAAGAGGTGCAACAATCCGAGTGCATGACGACAGTTATGTAAACCGTACAAAAGAAGAGATCCAAAGCAGTATAGACGCATGCAGTCGGATTATCAGAGAAGCATTAATACGAAAAGAGAAAACCGCGTAAGCGGTAGAAAGGAAAGACAAGCATGGAAGAGATTAAATTACCGACAGTGCCGGAACTGTCACTGATCCCGATCGAGCGGAGAAATTTTCTGGAAGCGGATCACAAGCGGGAGAAACGAAAGATCCGGCGCAAAAGAAAAGAAAGAGACAATGCTGCAAGAGGACTGATCGCGGTAACGGTTGCCAGCATGATGTTAAACGCGGTGATGGCTGTGATTATTTACATCCTGCAGGCAGGACCGATCTAAGGGAGAGGACAAAAAATGGATGTAAAGGTAAAGAAAGATGCCGAAGAAGAAATGAACTGCATCTTAGATCTACTTGAAGAATGGTGTCTGAAATACGATCAGGATTATGCAAACGCGGTTGTACTTGTAAAACATGATCAGATCACATCGTGGGGAAGTATAGGCAATCACGAAGATTTTGACGTTTACAGAACAAAAGAGCGCCCATAAATGAGGCGGCAACCTCAGGGCGCATAGATAAATAATCAACATTATTGTAACAGAAAGGACGAGAAAAGTGAAGAAATTTGAATTAACAAATGAATTTGTAACAAATATGTTCGGGACAAAGCTGTTCCGCATCCGTGCCCTTGTTGAGTTCGGCGATGTGGAAGCCGGAGAACTTGGCGGGTATGTGGAGAAGGAATCAAACCTTGGTCATGACGACAATGCGTGGGTGTACGGCAATGCGCGGGTGTACGGAGATGCGCTGGTGTACGGCAATGCGCGGGTGTACGACAATGCGTGGGTGTACGGCAATACGCTGGTGTGCGGCAATGCGCTGGTGTGCGGCAATGCGTGGGTGTACGGAGATGCACAGGTTTCCGGCGATGCGCGGGTGTGCGGCGATGCGCGGGTGTGCGGCAATGGGGACTATGCATACGCTCACGGTTTCGGATCTGTCAACCGTACAACGACCTTCTTCCGTCTCAAAGATGGCGGCGTGGGTGTGCGGTGCGGATGCTTCTACGGGACGCTTGCACAGTTCCGGGATAAGATCCGGGAGACACACGGAGAAACAAAGAAGGCACAAGAATACCTGATGCTGGCAGACCTGATGGAACTCAGATTCGAAGAGGATGAAAACGAAGTAGGAAATAGAAAATACGTTGAGTAATGAAAGAAGATAGTGTGATGTTAAATGCGGTGATGGCTGTGATTATTTACATCCTGCAGGCAGGACCGATCTAAGGAGGTGAACAAAGAAATGAACGAAGAAATAAAGAAAGACGCCGAAGAAGAAATGAACTACATCTTAGAACTGCTCGAAGGATGGTGCCTGAAATACGATCAGGATTATACAAACGCAGTTGTACTTACAAAAAACGATCAGATCACATCGTGGGGAAGCATAGGCAATCGCGAAGACTTTGACGTTTACAGAACAAAAAAGCGCCCATAAGAGGCGGCAACCTCTAGGACGCATAGATAAACAACCAAGATTATTGTACGGGAAAGAAAGGAATTTGTAAAGATGATTAAATGCAGTAAAGGCAATGTGGAAATAAAAGGAAATTTAATATTATTAGAAGCAGAAACAGTCCTGATATTAAGAGGAATAAGAAACATCCTCGAAGAAGAGTACGGAAAAAAACACGCAGAAAAGTCAATGCAAAAAATAGTTAAAACATCCACAATGACGCAAGAAGAAATAGAAGAGGAAATAAAAAAATCAGCACAAGAAATAGCGAGAGAAGCAGCGAAACACCTCATGAAATGAAAGAAGAAGTTATTTTGTGGATCATCCGCTGGGGAGATCCGTACGCATTAGAGTGCAAGACAATGACCAGATCGGAAGTCGAAGCGTATGCGCGCGAAAAGCAAAAAAAGCGCGGCGGTACATATGTAATCAATTAAAAAAAGCGCATCACAGCAACTGATGCGCTTAAAAGATGGCGTTCCCGCCTCTTGTTAGGACAAATATATTGTATCAAATAAGAGGCGGGAAGTCAAGCGATACACGCGGGGACTCCCGCTTTTAAACCTCGATAAAGATATTAAAGTTAGGACAGATAAAAGATGGCAACACGGAGAAAAACGTACAAATTACGGGGCGGAGACGTCTACGACGTAGAGGAATATCCAGACGGAAGATATGGAGCAAAAGGAAAGGCACGGCAAAAGAAAAAGAAACCGACGCCGGAACAGATGGCGGCAGTCAACCAAGCCAACCGAGCGAAGATATGCAGACGATTACTGATCGAATATTTTGATGCAGGAGACTACTTTGTAACATACACCTACAAAGTCGAGCAAAGACCGAAAGACATGACAGTGGCACTAAAAGACTTACAAAAAGCACTCCGAAAGCTCCGTCCGAAATATAAAAAGGCAAACACTCCGTTTTACTGGATCAGAAACATAGAGCGGGGCACAAAGGATGCATGGCACATCCATCTAGTCATTAAAAAAACATCAGGGGCGGCAGAATGGATCGAAGATGCATGGGAACACGGAGCAATCTATATTACGCAGATCAAAAAAAGCCGGTTTTACGATGAGGATTTTACAAAACTGGCAAACTATATGACAAAAAACGAAAAAACAAGAGAAAAACGATCGGACGGAAGCAAAGGAAAACCGCGACTAAAAGAAGCAAGCTACAACCATGCGAAAAATATGCCGTTACCCGAACCGAAATCCCAAAAACTTGTACGCTGGCAAAAAGAAGTAAAACCCAAAAAAGGCTATTACATCGCAAACAGTTACGAGGGGATCAACCCGGCTACGGGGATGAGATACCGCAGATACACACTGATCAGAATCCACAGGAGGATTTAAAATGAAAACAGTAAATATCTACATAGAAACCACCATAAAATCCCCCATTGTAAAAGATGGGAAATACGCATCCGCCCTAGTATTTACTAGGTCAAACGGAGAAGAAGCATACCGGGTCATGAGTGGCAAAGAGTGCGAATCTACTTACAACAGATTGACGCTGATCGCAATCATAAAATCATTACAAAAATTAAAAGAGCAGTGTCATGTTGTAATTCACACTGATAACGCTTATATCAAAAATATTTCAGAACAAGGAGCGCCGGAGAAGTGGCGGCGATCCGAGTGGAAAAAAGCCACAGGCGCGGAAGTCCAAAATAAAGAATTATGGAAAATGTACCTTGAGGAAGCGGAGAAACACGAAACGGAATTTCGCTTTTGCGCCAGCAATGATTATCAGGGATTGCTAAGAGAAGAACTAACATAAGGAGGACACCATGAGAATTACAAAAGAAGCAAGATGCGCGAAAAACGCAAGGGAATACATCGGCAACCGCCCAAGACTCGTTGAAGGAAAGATATATACGTTGATTTTCCGGCAGCAGCCGGAAAGAAGCGAAAAACACACTGCCATCAAGAAACGGATGCGCTTTTTAAAAGCGTTTCCACACCACGCACTTTTTGAAAACCCTTACGGGATCAAAAGATCGTTTACCTGGTGGGAAGTGGAAAAATTACTGAAAGGAGAGCAGATATGATACAAGATATTGCAATCGAACAGTTAGACATACACCCGCAGAACGTGCGGAAGGTATACACCGACATTGACGAGCTGGCGGAAAGCATAAAAGCTCGTGGCGTAATGCAAAATTTGACTGTAGTACCAAACCCGGACAAAAAAGACCACTATCTTGTAGTGATCGGAAACCGAAGACTGACGGCAGCGAGAAAAGCGGGATTGAAAACAATGCCCTGTTCCGTTGTGGAAATGACGGAAAAAGAGCAAATATCAACGATGTTGTTGGAAAACATGCAGCGCAGCGATCTATCAGTAAGCGAGCAAGCACAAGGATTCCAGCTCATGTTGGATTTGGGAGAAACAGAAACAACAATCGCGGAAAAGACCGGATTTAGCAGAAGTACAGTACGACATAGGTTAAATCTTGCAAAACTGGATCAAGAAACACTTACGAGGCGCGAAAAAAATAAGGACTTCCAACTCACATTAACGGACCTTTACGAGCTGGAGAAGGTACAAGACATCAAAAAAAGGAATGAAATCCTTAAGACTGCAGTATCGTCACGCGAAATCGCATGGAAAGCAAAACAGGCCGTGAAAGAAGAAAAAATAAAGAAAAACGCTCAAATAGTGTTTGAAATACTGGAAGAAAAAGGAGTAAAAGCCGCGCCGAAAAGAGCGAAAGAAGAAAGATGGACCGGAAAATGGAAAGAGATAACAAATATTGATCTATCACAGTGGGAGGATCAAACAAAAATCGATCTGCAAGACACAAAAGATCAGCTCTATTATTATCAATACTACGATAGGATCTATGTAGTAAAAAAAGTAATACAAAAAGAGCGGGAAAAAACGGAACAGGAAAAGAAAACGGAGAAAATCAAGGAAAACAAAAGAAAAATAACGGAAATCCTGAAAAGGATGAGAAGGGAAAGGAACGATTTTATTAAAGAACTTGTGTCGGGAAAAATCACAATACCGAAAGAAGTTGATGTAAAAGAAACAGGCTGGAAGATCATGATAAACCGGATAACGGACGGCGGAAGCGTAGCACACATGAACGCGGTGTATGGATTTTACGGGATCGAAAACGCGTACAAAGCGAAAGAAGAGGAAAAAGAACGGATCGAAAAAGAATTTGCAGAAATAAGCCAAGAAAAGCAAATGCTGATCCTCTTGACCCGGACGGCAGAGCCGTACGAAGCAACTGACTATTACGGACACTACGAAAAAGGGATGAAATGCCTAAGAGACTTCTATAGATTACTTCAGCAGATGGGGTTCTCATTTCGATCACTGGAAGAACTAAAGATCCTAAACGGGACTCATGAGTTATACACACAGGAGACGGAAGATGAGCATTGACTATTCGGACATGGCTTTCCCGAAGCCGAGAAAGAAGAAAAAACGGAAAATCCACAAAAAAAGCATTTTAAACAGTCAAAAGGGCATTTGCTACTTATGCGCCCGGTTAAACGGCGACTATTCCGTAAAGCAGACGGAAGAGCATCATATCCTGTTCGGGGCAGGACAAAGAGCGATATCTGAAGAAAACGGGTTAAAAGTAGACCTATGCATTGAGCATCATCGAACGGGGCAGCAGGCAGTACACAACAGCCGAAAAACAAGGGAGCTGCTCTGTAAAATCGCACAAACAGAGTTTGAAAAGGTTCACACCCGAAAAGAATGGGAACAGATCGCAAGGAAGAACTACCTCTAGTACCTCCGCCATATGGCGATGATACATATAAAATGTCACGCGCAACCAGTAAATACAGGGTTCCCCGCCGTTTTGTGCGGCGGGAGAAAGGAGAAAAACGTGAGGATCTTAAAAATAAAAACAAAAACAGGCATCAAGACCGTTTATAACGTGATTGATTGGGGTTGGAACGCAGAAACAGGCGATCTTTACTATAGATCGGGAAAAGAATTGCATCACAAACGCTGTATAAGTGTCGAAGAAATTATAGTATAAAAGGATAGAAAAAAGGATCAATCAAAAACCTGCTACAAACAGTAATTACTGTTTTGAAGTGGGATTTTGACATCTCGAAAAAAAGGATGAAAAAGAGGAAAAACAATGGCAAAAAGAAACGATTACATAACAGGACGGGAAGATGGATTATTAATGGCGCTTGAAATCGTCAAAAATGAGGGTGTCGAAGCGTTGGAAAAAGAAATCAAATTCAGGAATGTCACCGGAATCCGTACCGCCTTAGCAAAAAAAGACATTAACAGGGCGACAATCAAGATCAAAGAACAGACAGTAGACACAGTAACAATCCTTTCCGTGGCAACCTTACATGACGAGTTCGGCTTCGGAACACAAAGATGCGACCGATTTATTAAACGATTTAACAAAAAAGCAGAATGCATCATGGATGACATGGCAAGCTGGAACGATTATATAAAAACGATCAAAGAGGAACTAGGGATTGAGCTGGGGATCAGAGAGAACAAGTAAGGGACGAAGAAGAAATTGCAGAACATGACACATATGAATACAACATCTGGAATATACGGGAATTAGATTAGAGTTTTAATGAGGTAGAAGATGAATAGACAAATACTTTTTAAAGCAAAGAGAAAAGATAATGGTGAATGGGTGGAAGGATATTATGTTTATTGCAGGAAACGCCGCTATATTCTCCCGATCCTAAATAAAGAAATAGGTTTTGATGAAAGAGAAAATGAATGGATTGAAATCGACCCCGGCACCATCTGCCAGTACACAGGACTTACTGACAAGAACGGTAATAAGATTTGGGAGAATGATATCTGCAATAGAAAAGAAAAATATCCTGAAATCGTGACATACAATAAAGGAGATTGGCAGTTAGATTACAGTTATGTATTTGGAAAAGAGATGCACACAGACGCCTGCAATCTTGGTTTTTATGTATGTGAAAGGAACTGTGTTGAAGTAATCGGCAACATTTTCGATAATGCAGATTTGTTGGAGGTAGAACGATGAATGTACTAGAGAAGATTCTGGAAGAGATTGAAGAAGCGACATTTCAAGAAGATGCGCCTATTTATATAGGTAATATGGAGGTGGATGGGTATGTGCGGGCGAGTAGGGTAAAAGATATCATTCGTTCACACATGAATGAAAAAGAAAAAGTAACAAGCGCGGAAATAATATCGCGTAAGACTGACGGGAAACCATATTATGGGATCAAGTACAAAAAAGTGGGTGAAGATCATTACACAGTGGGGTATAGCTCGTATTATTTAGACTATGTTATTGATTGGCTTAATAATTGCTTTGAATTTTGCGGAGAGTCTAAGATAGTTGTTAATGTCGGTAAGGACACAAATGTCCCTAGCAATGATGGTTGGATTCCGGTAGAAGAGAGATTGCCGGAAGATTGTGAAGAAATAGTGTTGGTACAAGTAAGCGGAAAACCAGCAGATAACATATTATTTGATAACGCTTTTGAATTTGCACTTTACGAAAAAGAAGAAGGGTGGATGTTAGATAACTATCCAGAATGGAAAAATCCGGATGTGATCGCATGGCAGTCACTTCCAAAGCCGTACAGACAACCTAAGAAAGAGAAGTCGTCATGCAAGGAACACATTATGAGCAGATTTATGAAAGTAGAGTAGGAGATGATACATTGATCAACACAAATGAACCAAGTGCTGCCGCGCTGATCCGAGCGCAGGGGCAGCAGTTAAGAAAGGAAACCGTACTGGAATACTGGAGAAGGACGAGAGGCAATAATAATGCAGAAATGGGAAGAAATCGAACAGAAAAAAGAATACCTAGAGGGATACATAAATTCAAAGAATAGAGAAGCTCTAATAAAAGATCAGATACAACAACTAAGACTCGACACGATGTTTCCGGCGTTGCAAGGCGATGGGATACCACGGGGCAGCAGTCAAAAGGATCTATCAGATTACACGGCAAAGATCGAAAGCCTCGTGGAGGAGTTAAAAAAAGAATGGGTTGAAAGCGTGATCCGGTACGAACGCATCAGAAAAGCAATAAACAAAATGAATGATGAACAAGAAAAAGAAGCACTTACAAGATACTATTTACTTAGAGAAAACAATAAAGCGATACAACGAAAAATGGGAGTAAGTAAGGCGAAACTATACAGAATATATGATAGTGCACTGGAAAACTTTGAAATTTTATAGAAATTTTATAAAATGAGACTCCGTGAGACTCGAAAATGTGATATAGTATAAACTGAATTAAAAGACAAAGAGGGAAATAATCCCCTCAAAACCACGCGCAGGGACGCTCGAAAGGGCGTCTTTTCTTGTATCGCGAATCCGGGTGGGATATAATAAGAGAAAAGCGCGTGGAGGGATTTTATGAAAATCGAAAACAAAGAGATGCTACTGTATAGCATGAATAAGGCATACGAAGAGTTGAAATGCGCAATGATAGAATACAATACGAACGAAAAAGAAGTGTATTTTCGACTCGGGAGTTGTCTACACTGGATAATGGACTGCTATGAACGAGTGAAAGAAATAGTACCGGAAGAACAAAAAAATATTATTTCTTTCGCTGGCAGCGGCGAATAACGCACAAAAGCACTTGAAAGAGTTTGAAAAGATGAGCGTGATTACGGGGAATGGATATCCGAAACAATACCCAAAACGATACGGAGTAAAATATACATGGAAATCGCTCGAAGAAGTACCGCTAAATTCGAGAACCGAAAAGAAACTGTATCAAGAGAAGCTGCTCGGGAGAAATATTATGAAAACATTAACGGAAGCAAAAAGGCAAATCGAGGATTATCTTGAAAGAGAGTGATGACATGTTTTGCAATTACGATCAATACAAAGATAAAGAGGTAGTTAAAAAGCATGAGCAACTTTTAAAACAACTAGGGGAAAAAGACAGAGTATTTTCGCTGGAATGGAACGAAGAAAACATTACACTGATGGAATGCTGTGACTATTGTTTCGGGCATGATTTAACCAAAGAAGAGTGCAAAGAATTATCGGAAGTATTCCGAGAGTTAGCAGAAGAGCTGGAGAAATAAAGAACAGCGGAAACAAATAAAAGAATCGAAGAAAAGTAAACAGAGAAATACAAAGGGCAGCAGGCGAAAGTCGGCTGCTTTTTTGTATATAAAGAAAAAGGATGAAGGCATGGTATACAGACCGGATCGAGATGGATCACACCGAGGAGCGTTTGAACGGAATAAGAAGAAAATATATGCAACACAGACGGTATGCGGGATATGCGGGAAACCGGTTGACTTCGGATTAAAATATCCGCATCCGTTGTCGCCGTGCATAGATCATATTATCCCGATAGCAAAAGGGGGACATCCATCAGATATAAACAATCTTCAGCTTGCACACTGGACGTGCAACAGGCAGAAGAGTGACAAGTTGATAAAGCGGAGAGACAAAGAAAAGGATGAAGTTATAAGCAACAGAGTGTTGCCGCACACGTTTGATTGGAAAAATATAAGACGCAGTAAATAGGAAATAAGGGGGCATACCACCCCTATACACGGGCATGGATGTACTTCACGCCGTCACTGTGAAAAAAAACACACGCTAAAAGAAAGGAAGCTAATATGGCAGATTACAGAGGGGTAAATTATTTACGAAGACGTTTACAGATAAAGAGCGAACGAGTGAAAATGCGTTACAAATACTATGAAATGAAGAACAGGGTGAAGGATTTTCAGATATCGACACCGCCAGAATTGAGAAACGTACAGTCGGTTCTCGGATGGTGCGGGAAAGCAGTGGATAACCTTGCAGACAGGATTGTATTCAGAGAATTCACAAATGATAATTTTGACATCGGAGAAATTTTTTTGATGAACAACCCAGATACATTTTTTGACAGCGCCGTACTGTCAGCGCTTATTTCTTCATGCTGTTTTGTTTATATATCAGTAGACAAAACAGGATTTCCGAAATTGCAAGTAATAGACGGCGCGAATGCAACGGGGATCATAGACGATAGCACAGGTCTGTTGGTGGAAGGTTACGCCGTACTCGAACGAGATAAAAACAAAAACCCGAAAACAGAAGCATATTTTACAAAAGGTGACACATGGATATACAGAAAAGGAGACGAGACGCCGGAGAGAATTAAAAACAACGTACCACACCCGCTTCTTGTCCCGATCGTATTCCGGCCGGATGCGGTAAGACCGTTTGGTCATAGCAGGATCAGTCGAGCGTGCATGGATATTGTCAACAGTGCAATGAGGACGGTAAAACGATCAGAAATTGCGGCAGAGTTTTACTCGTTTCCGCAAAAATATGTAGTTGGAACTGACCCTGATCTAGAACCGATTAACAAATGGAAGGCTACAATGTCGAGCTTGTTGGAATTTACGAAAGGCGAGGGCGGCGACAAACCGCAGCTAGGGCAATTTGCGCAGCAAAGCATGTCACCTCACAACGATCAGCTAAAAATGTTTGCCGGATTATTTGCCGGAGAGACAGGTCTAACGCTGGACGATCTAGGGTTTGTAACAGACAATCCAAGCAGTGCGGAAGCAATCAAGGCAAGTCACGAAAATCTTAGACTAATCGCAAGAAAAGCGCAGAGGACGTTTGGCACAGGTTTTTTAAACGCGGGATACATCGCGGCGTGCTTGAGGGATAACTACCCGTACGAGCGGAGGCAGTTTTATTTAACAAAATCAAAATGGGAGCCGGTCTTTGAACCGGACGCGGCCGCATTGAGTAGTTATGGAGACGGAGCTATAAAAATCAATCAGGCAATCCCGGGATATATTACACAAGATAAAATGAAAGATTTCACGGGGATATAAGAGACCAGCTATGAAAAGTCAACCATAAATTAGCAAAAAATTTCTTTTTCATATC
>ERZ827522.814-NODE-814-length-33772-cov-40.755020_pt1 | contig 33772 bp, 28 predicted proteins | sample MGYA00519580_ERZ827522 | MGnify/ENA primary metagenome ERZ827522 (study PRJEB31778, sample SAMEA3449340) | human gut metagenome | biome: human gut; feature: human-associated habitat; material: faeces | place: United Kingdom | collected 2010/2012 ... | reverse complement strand
ATCACATTGACAATCAATTTGTTATAATTTTAAGCCTATTTCGCGACTGTCCCTAACTTAACTAATCCATCGAAGAAATTTCGAATTAGACACTTTAGGCATTCTGCTTCTGGGGTAGGAGCTAATCCGTCACGGGCACTATTTAGTTTGATTTTTTGATTCGCAATATGGATTTCTCCATAAAAATATTTATTACCTCGGGTTTCATTACGAGGGAAATAAGTTGTTAGCATATCGGCTTCTCCAACTTGAATATTGTGTTTTCGGAGCCGAAATTGGCTGCTTGTATCTGATACGGGAATTGCTTTGGTAAAATCGGTCAAGGCGTACCAGCCCCATGCTAACAATCCGTATGTATCATCTTTTAACGAGAAATACTCTAATCCGTTGATTGTATCATTTGTTCCAACGACACGTAATCCGTATCGTTTTTCTATCGCCGTGCCGTTAATTGAGATTGGGAAATATCCAACATTTTTTTGTAACTCTTCATATTCCCCTGACACACTGGTCATAATCAATTGATTCCTAAATTGAGCTGAATAATCGACTGGAGCAACTTCCCTTAAATAGTCTGCAATAATGTCTTTATTCAACAATGCTGGATATTGTAAATCAATATTGCATAAAGTAACTATAAAATAATGGTCATCTTTATTTTCATCGTATAAATTGCGAGATGACGCGGAATCTATTACATCCGTGGCATCGCGTTTATCGTTTTCGTCATTAAGAATCGCCTTGATTTTATCAATATCGAAAACAATTTCCGAAGCAAACTCTTCTCCTTTGTAGGTTGTTCTAAATGATAATTTTTTACAGAAATAGCCGCCAACTAATCGCCCTATGCCGAACTGACCTGCGGATGATTCTCCGTCCTTATTGGAATCTGCTATATCCAGCAAAACGGATTCGACTCGTTCTACGGGTATGCCAATGCCATTATCCCTAATTTCTATAAACCTCTTGGCAGAATCAATAGTAATAGAAATTCTACCATCGGTTATAGCTCCTAAAATACCGTGATTGACGGCATCATTGATAGCGTCTCGTGCATTTTGAACATATTCACGATAGATCAGCTTTTCATCCCCATACATTTGAAACATGAGCATGTTTATAAGCCCTTTACCAATGCGAGATTTATGCGTTTTCAGCTCTGCCATAGTTTATTATCCGTTGGGAAATTGTTTGTATGTCGGCCTTGGGAATCTAATATTTACAATCGATCGTAATGCCGGATTGGAAATAATATATTCCCCGGGAGATAATCTCGTCATCATATTTTGATAGACCTTAGGCACGTATTTGTAATCGGCTTTTGATATTTCGATAGCATTAGTCCGACCATAAGCATGAGTAGAACAATTGCCCTTAACTCGATCGTGTATAGCACTTCGGAATTGCTCCACCGAAAATAGAATAATGCCTAATGATCGGCCTCGCTCTGTGATTTCCAATAATTGACGTAGAATTGGGGAGTTTTTCGGAATATCGTTCGAAGCATATTTATTCAATTCATCAACAAACAAAATTATCTTATCAGGAATATTATCACGATCAGCGCCCAGTTTCATTTCATATATTGCACGGGCTACACTACCAAAAACGAAACTTTGAGAGTTTTCGTCTAATCGGGCAATATCGATTACCATAACCTGATTAGCTGTCAGATTGTGTTGAATCTCGCTTGTGAGGTCTACTTCTCCTACGTTATCATGTATTACTTTTGAGAAAATATCATTCTTGATCGCTTTACTAACACATCTCTTAAATTTTCTCCAGCTAGTTACTTGAATTTCATTCTTTACACCTCCATTGGCAGCGGTTTTTGTATACTCATCCAATTTATCTTGAAAATCTTTCCAATTATTCACACCGGCAAAATACCCTTCTCCATTTATGACATAATTAACGCAGCTTTCTAAAGTTCCAGTACTATCATCTTCATTGGCCAACAATAAATCCAATTTATCTTGAGATTTGTCATAGGTGAATTTATATGTAAAGGCTTTGTGATTTTTCTTTTGTCGTTCAACGTCTTGAGGATGAGCGTATGATTGCGCATGTTGCATTATTTCATCCTTTGTGTAAGGATAGTAATAGCGAACATTCTTAAAGGGTTCTATTGATAACCCTAAATCCGCATATATCTTTTTATCTTTCTCCGGCAGCTCTGTATTCGTTTCATCAATGGCCATAAGATCTCGTCCTTTGACATTGAAAAACACAAAAGCCACACTACTTCCGTCTATATCTTTGAATTTATGTTGAATTGCATTAAGGAGGAACATTGAATAAGATGTTTTTGCTGCTAATCCTGAAATACCGGATATATTCAAATGCGCTCCGTCTGGTCCAATTAAAAAGTGAGAATTAAGCTCGACTTTAACTTTTTTGGCTGCATTGCCTTGGTACATTTCCAAATAACCGCACACCAAAGGATTTTTTACATCATTTAGTCCTAAAGCCGTTCGAATATCCTCTTCGTCACAAAGCGAGACTTGTTTGCCATCCAGTACTGGGGTATAAATATCATCAGTATTGCAAACGACTTTTGCTTTTACGTAATTCATTCCAAGCCGATTCATTTGCCCAATAGAATCAGCTGTATCACCAAAATTACTTGATATAAAATTAGTGAAATGGCTCGCAGCATCCGTTACATGCGTAATTTCTTCGATAACTCCATATGTAATAGACTTATCGCTATTAGAGGATACATGTTCAACTTTAACTATGTCGAACGGACTCAAAATTTGTCCTTTATCTGTCCAAAAATAGAAATTATCAATGGTAGATGGCATCTTTTCAGTTGCCGATACTTTTCCAATAACCTGTAACATCTTTAGAATAAATTTAATATTATATTCGAATCCACATATTTCGATTTGCAAAACGATTCTGTCAAGAAAATTGGATATAGGTGATTTGCCCAGCGTGTATCAACGCCATAGCAAACTGGATAAGCTTCTCGAATTAAATTTGCGCTTATCATATCAACCTTGTCTGTTTCCAATTTGTCATTTTCATCCATCAAGACCATTTCGCACTTTACGATGTCAGAAAAATGTGTTTCTCGAAAATCGTGGTTACGTAATCGCACATACCACACGGCAAAATATGATTTTCCACCTTTGTGGTCTGATTCATAACGGTAAACTTTAGTTCGTTCGTAAGGTCCTAAATTTGCAATAGTTTTCGATAACCGATTCCCTTCAAAATCCGGCAACAATTCAGGGTCGAAGAGTTTTGAAACGCCAACTACATGCTGATAGTTGCTTCTTAAGTTATCCCATTGAGTTCTGTTTAAATTTGAGAAACTCGGATTATATTCCAAAGAACCATCTTTAATCAACCATGATTCATTATGTAACTTTCCAACTTTACATAATCTCTCAACCATCAATTGTTCTTCATCGGTCATTTCGTTCTGAATACATGCAATGCCCCGATGTTTGTAATTATCCCGGCCTTGTTCTTGTGGATTAATATTAGTCCTGTACAAAAGCAATTTATTGATGCCTAATTGCAAATCTTTTAATTTTGATATCTTATCTATTACTTTAGAATTAATAGTTTCACAAAATGACCGGCAAAAATTCTCACCGCCATCGTCATCGTCATAATCATCTGGCATTGCCATAACAATTTTGTTATTCAGTTGCCAGCATTTAAAGGTATCGCGATCTTTTCGCTTGCAACACCCAACAATAATTTGTCCTGCAATGATTGGAAATATCTTTTTGCCAATACCGATATCATCTATTTTGAAAGTGTGTCGCGATCCATCCAAAAAATATTGAAAAATGGGTGGAGGAACTTTGGGTGACTTGAACAAATATGCGATGGATACTGTTTTTACACGAGAATGATCTGTTTCCGCGAATGTACTTTTAGTAGCATTTGCGATTGTTTTATCATCATAATTATAGGCAATAGTGTCATTATCTACTGAATCAAGACATATCTTTTTTGTCTTGAAGCATTGATATTTGCCCTTTCCTGCCTGTTCTATATAGTCGAGAATCATTCCCATATTTTAATTCCAGTCAGATTATGGCTGCGTTATATTCTTTAAAATTTAATACTCATACAAAATTAAACAATTTATGTTAATCATCAGGCTTTCTAATAGTAAAATACATTTTTAATCTGCCTTAATTTTTTTGAGTTGTTGTTCGAAATATTTTGCTGCTTGCTCATTTAACCGTACTTGTTCGTCATGCACGGCTTTTTGCCTTGCTATTTTTTCAAAGGTTTCAACATCTTTTTTCATCTGACGGATTTTTGCGTTGTCGCGGTTTAGTTCGAATAGCTCTTCCAGTTCGGTGATACGTTCGGGTGTCGCGTCGCCTTTCATCTTTATATAGCGGTATTTCAGATCGTTATCGATGCGGTCTCGGTTCGGTCGGGTAGCGAAATAGAGTGCCGACGACAAAATCATGCAACTTATGAAAAGGAACAGCACCAAATAAATGACGAATGGGGATTCGGAGCTGAAAATCACTCGGTGTCGGATTATTCTCGGCGGCAGTTCGGCGGGGATTTTGATTGCCTCGACAGATGCTTGCAGATTATCGATACCGGTTTGCGTTTTGGTATAGTTCTGCTCTATGCTCTCCAATCGTCCGGCAAGCTGGATTATTATCGCCTGATGCCGCTCTTGTTCTGTATATACGATTTGCTCCAATCGTTGCGACAAGTCATTGTCGCTTGATTGATTATTGTTCGCTGTTTTTGCCGCTAGTTCGGTCTTGATGGTTTTGACCATCGTCTCCTTGAAGTCCTCATACATTTCGTAGGACATCATATTATTCTCTTTCATGGTTGTATCGCTTCCTGTTTACAATTTCTGCTTGGGTTTGGTCATGCGTTCTCGCAAGCGACGTTCCCGCTCCATTGCGGCAATCGCCATCGCTTCGGCGACGGTATTGAGCAATGCCGTGATGCGGGCGAGGTACTCTTCGGGATTCTCGCCGGGTTTGCGTTGCAATTGGGCTTCGGACAATTCGACCGGCGAACTATTCGGCGGCAACGGAAGTTCGCCGATATTACCGCCGAAATTGACCGTCGGCCTATCCGTGTCGGTCTTTCCGCCACCCGTTCCGAACAGATCGGAGAAGGCCGAACGGTAGGAACCTGCCGCCGCATGGAAGTCTTTGACAATAGCGCTTCGATGTCGGGTTTGCTGTTGTGCGTACGCAAAATGCAGATTCAGTTTCGAGAAGCTGAATTGCCGGTCGATCTTCGATCCCGAAAACTCGAAGTCGTTTTTTGAAAATAGAACGCCTTGTTTTCGGTCGGTATTTCCGCAATACTTATAGCGGACGTCGATGCCTTGCTCTTTTAATCTACCTTCCAGATCGTTCCAACTCTTACATTTGGGCAGACATCCTTTGATCGCATCATATATTTCGTATTTGGTCTTGTCCGGTTCGCGCAATCGCTCCCGCCGCACGCTGTCCTTTCCCGGCGCAAGATGCAACCCGTATTTCTCGGTTAGTTCCCGGCAGACTTTCGTATTGCGTATTTTAATATTCTTGTCCGATATAGTCTGCCCCTTGTTCCCGACCCGGTTATAGACCAGATGGCAGTGAGAATGGGGCTGGTCGAGGTGACGTACCAGCAGATATTGCGTGTCGGTAATACCCATTTTCTGCATATATTCTTTGGCGATCTGCGTCATCAGCGCATCGGTCATGTGCGGAGCTTCTTTCGGCGAAAACGAGAAGGAGATATGCCCGACCGTGTTTTTCAACCGAGGGTTCAGTCGGGTCTGATCCTTAAAATCCTCGATTATGTTCTTTACCTCCGGCGGGTTTACGCCTTCGGCATCGAGGATGCGCGACAGTTCCTTCATCACATAGCCGACAGTCCCGGCAAAGGATGAACCGGCAATGATTTTACCGATCATCGCGGATCTGTTTTAGCAGGGCTTCGAGGCATGCCATAATGGCCGCGTGACGGGATGCGACACTTGAAAATCCTTTCGCATGGGCAAGCCGTGTCAGTTGATTCAAGTTGCGAGCTATGCCTTTGAGCTGGGTTACGAAATCCAGATGCTCGCGACGCAGGCGTTCTCGTACCGCTCCTGTCCGAAGCAGTTGTCGGATGATTTCCGCCGGACGCTGCCCCGAAGTACGGGCCAATGACCGAAGACGTAAATAATGCTCCGTATCGAGTCGCGTACTGACGATATATCGGCGAACACGACCTTTACTCAATTCCGGCCGTCCGCCCTTGTTCTGTGCTTGTTTCATCGGTTTGTGTGCAGGAGTTAGACCAGCGGGATGTTCGGTAGGTTTTCGTTTACGAAAACACAAACTTGCCTTCCTAAACCTTTACCCCTTTCCGGCGTTGTGGCTCAACCGCCGCTGTTTTTGCTTTTAGAAGTTGCGGATTATTCCGAACAGATTGAACCGTCTTTGTTTTGGAGGCGTTTTTCTGTGCCGCCAACTTTTTCGCATGGTCTTTTATGTGGGCGATCAGATAGTCGTTGACATCCTTGTGTCCGGAGTAGAAACAGCTTTGATCGACGACTTCGCTGCGGGGGCAAAGACGAATCAACTCGGCGGTCGCTTTACGACCCGCATCGTCATTGTCGAAGAAAGCATGAATCGTCGAATGGCGTGCGAGAAACGGAAGCGCTTTCGGAAGATTGACGACCGAGTTTAATACTATTACGTCGATGCGTAGTTGGTCGGGGTGCTTCGTCGAAAGGCAGGAGAGAAAATCCATGAACCCCTCGAAGGCGATTACCGTATCGGTGCGGTTGTCGATCGTCGTAATCTGTTTGGGCGATGCACTTCCTTTGAAGCATTCCGAGCGCAACTCCCATCCGCCGGCATCGTTCGGAAATCCGATGGCGAAATATTTTCTGCCATTGATCGTATAGCGTATCTCCCGACAATAAGTGCAGGCAACCTCCGGAACGATACCGCGCCGCCGTAAATAGTCGAGCAATGCCGAATGACGAAGCGGTGTGTCGGAGAGGATACGGAGCGCGGGAACGGTCGATAAAGGCGACAAAGATCGGGGTGCAGCGATCGGTACCCTCTCTCTGTTTCTCAGCAATCGGACGGCGTGTGCGAAATCGCACCGCTCCAACCGCATTACAAGGTCGATAATGGAACCGCCTTCGCCCAGTCGTAGGCTCGGTACAGAACGCCTTACTGCCTTTCGGCAGTAGGTTTTCCCGTACCTGCCCCCAAACCGTACTTGCATGTCTCCACGCATACGGCTCTCCGTTGATAACATGACTTTATTTAGCATGGCTGTGTATTTTGGCATAACACTTTTCACAGACAACCAATGTCTTCCTATGCTTTTCAAGCATCAGCCTGTCGCATTCAGTTTTTCCTTTAAGCTGATTTAGCTTTCTGACATGACGCATGACTACAGGTCCGACTTTTCCACATAATTCACATGTTCTCGCATCCAATCGCTCAGTAAGTGTCGGCTGTGGAATTGCGATTGTGTAGGATAAGTCGTTTACCTCCGTATAGTACATTGGTGGTTTACGTTTGAATCCCTCATTATAGAATTTCCTGTACCGTAATTTACCTTTTGCATCCTGATATGGCACTATAATGTCATTCCCAACCTTATATTTGTCAATGACTTTGCTTACAGTGCTATTGGTTTTTCCTGCAATGGTATGGTACATACTGTACTCCATGATGTATCCAAACTTTGAGAGCGCGTATGCCACGTTGTTGGCAATGCAGTAGTAGTTGTAGAACCCTCTGATTTCAGAGTTATATGCCGCCACTATGTCCTCGATTTTCTTCTTCATAAGATTGCCTCTGAACTTTGCAAACCAAACTTGTCGGCCATTTTCTACCTTGTATCTGATGGCGCTGTATTCTTCCAGTTTGTTCCGCACCGTTTCTATGGCGACCTTTAGGACTATCTTACCGTTGTAATAACGGGCTGGCACATTGTTCTTGTCCCGCTTGATAGCATCAGACTTACGGACTGAAACATCGAAGCCAAGAAATTTCGCGGGCTTTTGTGCGTTTGTTATCAATGTCTTTTCCTGTGACAGTTCCAGCTTGAGGTTTTCTTCCATATACTTGGTAATGTCCGACTTGATTTTAACGCACTCTGCCTTGCTTCCGATAACACCAATGAGGAAATCATCTGCGTATCTTACGTATCGAAGCCTTCTGTATGTTTCATCCATACTGTCTCTGCTCTCAATCTTTTGCCTTTCACGTCTCAGTTTCTCATACTCATCCCTAAGCTGTAATCTGACATCTGCATCCTGTATGTTCTTGATGCTTTTAAGGATGCGTTGCATCTTATCGCTAAGTTGCTTGTATTCTTTGGTGATGTGTCTTTCTTTTCCCTTATTGAAGCGTAGGGCGTATTCTTCCATATACTTGTCAAAATTATCAAGATAAATGTTTGCCAGTATAGGACTGATATTACCGCCTTGTGGAGTTCCCTTGTTTGTATTATGAAACTTCCAGTCTTCAATATATCCCGCATTCAACAACTTGCGGATAAGCCTTAGAAATCTATCATCGGCAATCCGTTTCCGCAAAGTTGCAATCAATACATTGTGGTCTATGTTGTCGAAGAATCCTTTAATGTCTCCTTCCACAAACCATTTTGTACCTGTAAATGTCTTTTGGATATGGGTCAATGCGGTATGGCAGCTTCTGTTTGGTCTGAATCCATGTGAGGTGTTTGCAAACACCTCTTCATAGACGGCTTCAAGAATCATGCGCACCACCTCCTGTACAAGTTTGTCCTCAAAGGAAGGAATTCCAAGCGGTCTTTTCTTACCGTTTTTCTTGGGTATGTATATCCTTTTTGCCGGATTAGGCTTGTAAGACTCATCTCTCAAAGATGCAATGACTTTGTTTATTCTTTGAAGACTCATCCGATTGATGGTTTTCCCATCCGTACCGGGTGTCATATTGCCTGGTTTGGCGTAAATACGCTGGTAAGCAACATGAAACATCTCCTCATTGAATAAGATACGGTACAGCCTTTCGAACTTGTAATCCGAAACTTTACCATGCTTGTTTAAAGCTTTTAATACTTGCTCAGGACTTCTCATAATGTCTCACACATTTTCCATTATTTGTATTAAGTTATCTAACTGCTTCCCTTCGCCATGTACAAGGCTTTCCCTTGCTCGGACTACTACGGAAGCTCCGTTCCCATGTCAGATATTCAGGGTCCTATGCCCATAGCCTTACGGCATTCTGATTTAGGGAATCCCCATTTGCTTTCACAATAACTGTTTGGCTCGGCAGACTGTCGGATGCGACTTACGTTCCTATTCCACTTATTGTGGTTGCTCTGAAGCCAGCTCCTGCTCCATTGTAATTTCGGTTTACATGGGGTGCTTCAGCCCGACGTGAATCAAATACCTTTCGTCGGGGCTGGTACGTGTGCAGCAGAACTATCGTTCAACCAATCAGGCTTCATCCTTGTGTCTGTCTTTTCCTCTCGCCATGCAGTCGCAGCTTGGTATTTAGCTGACTAATGACTTTACCGACATGCTTTTGTCACCTTTGGATTTCTCCTCCAGCTAAGTCGTTGAGGATAGGTCTGTTGAACTCTAACCTAATCTCTTGCCATAGAGATATTTATTGTGTAGCCTATATGGGCGCATCGAAGTCATACCAGAGATTTCGCACGTAGTCCACCTTGAAACTCGGCGTATGTTCCTCGCGTAACGGTGAAAGATAAAGACCGTATCGCGGATTGTCTTTGGTCGGGTGCAAACCTTGTTCGGCGAGGTAGGTCCGAATGGAAAGATGTTTGATAGCTTGAATCGTTTTCATAACAATCTATGTTCAGTGAAAAGAAAAATACTTATTCTTTCACTGAATTATTTAATGGGAACGATTCGATTCAAGGCTGCTTCGACATCGCTGTCGCGGAACAGGACGCGCCCGCCGATCTTGTGTGCGCGGATCTTGCCGTGGTTCACCCAGTCGGTGAGCGTCACGAGCGAGATGCGCAGACGGTGGGCGGTTTCGCGCCGTGTGAGATATTTCGTGTCGGTTTTCGGATGTGCGGGACGGAACTGTTGCAATTCGTCGCGCAGGGACTCCCGGATCATCTTCGAAAGTTGATCGGCAGTCATGCCATTCAGATAGATTTCCTTTGCCATGGTTTATTCGATTTAACGTCGCAAAGAAAATCATTTATCGAGGCTGTCTAAAATAAGTAATTGTGTTACAAAATAATGCTGCCTTCTGCCACGAACGGACATAGTCGGACAGTCTATGGAATTTTAGGAATGAATTGCATCGGTCTACCTCTGTTTTCCGTTTTGACCGCAGTGTGTAAAGTGATTGTTTCGATGAATAAAAGAAGACGGTTTTTGATAAGAACCGTCCTCCGAAACAAAGCTGTTTTTGTGAGTTTTATTTTAATTTTTCCAATGCTTCACGGACTGCGTCTGCCGAATAGCACCGTTCTCCATTCGAAAATGCGCGTGCGGTGCATCCTTCCAGCCAGCCGTTCGCAATCCACCGGTCGAGTGTCGGGCGTGTAATTCCCAGAGCTTCGGCCAAATCCTTTTTACAGAACAATCGATTGCCCGAATACGACGAGAGAAACATTTCGTTTCGATGTGCCGCCAACCAATGATCAAAATGACGAATAGCCCTTGCTGCATTTCTGATCGTCGGTTCGTAATTCTCGTATGCCCACACATGTAGACTTGTCGGGTCTAAGTCTGCAAACTCCGGCCGGGTGCGCAATGTCTCGACCAACGTGTCGAAGCATGCCAGTTCGGAGGCTTTGATCTCTATTTTGCGACGACGGGACATAGTTGATATTTTTTTGGCGGGGGGGGTACAAGATCGTAATATGCATATTTTTAGATGTTTATAATATACAAGCGTGTAAAAAGCGTGTAAAAAGCGTGTAAAAAGCGTGTAAAATTAAACAATGAACCAATCAGAGTTCGGGCCTTGTGATTCGTTTCTTATCTTGCCTTGTCTTTTCAACTTAGCTAAAAGATTCGTAATTTTATCTTTTTTCTGTCTGTCGTCGAGCAGGTTGGAAAGAAGGTTCCACAGCAGTTTGTCGATCTCCCTGCGTGATAATGATTTGTGATCCCGCAATGCCGTCAGCAGAAACTCTTCGCAACGTTTATTTCCGAGCCCCTTATGTTCCGAATATTCGATCTTCTGCCCGACTTTTTGGGCGATATGTTTTGCAATATATATTTTGGGTTTACGACCCTCGATTAGGCGTTTGCTTCTCAATCGGGCGATCTCTTCATCGGATAACGGTTTCCCCAGTTGTACACGGTTCAGCAGCTCGATGTCGAGCAGGTTCAAATCCGCATTTCCCGCCAGAATATTGGCGTAGTTCATATCGAGAATTTTGCCCGTTATGGTAACTTCTACCCGATTGTCGGCCAAATTGTAATCCGGCAGGGGAAATAGTCTCTGTCTTTGGTAATTGTACATCTTGCGGATGCCGCTGCCGATCGTATCGACCATCTTGAGTCCCACCATAGCCGTTACCAGAAATTGATTTCGGTATCGCTCCTCCGGAGCATCGCTGACGAGTACCCGTTCGATATTGCCGGGAATAAACGAACCCTTGTTCGAGAAGACCAGTTTGTCGTCGTATTCCACTACGTTGATCTGACCGCCGAGCGTATAATCCTGATGGGCGATTGCATTGTTCAATGCCTCGCGGATGACATACGGTTCATACGTGTCGATCTCTTCGGGGAAGAGCGTCTTGTACTCCGGATTTATGTAACGGTATTTCAGATTGCGGATTTTGTCGTATATTTTGTCAACCGCCAGAATGAACGGGCAGGAGGCGATCATGTAATCGCGCTCGACATTATCCGGTCCGCGCAGAATCCATTTGATTTTGGCGACTGCCGGAGAGATCAGGTGCTCACTCTCCTCTCTGCCGAGCAACACGATGGCTGTATTGGTAATCTTTCCCCGAATCGTAATCTTTGCCTTGTTCAGAAAAGTCGTGTCATCCCATGACGCAATCTCGTCAGCTTTGTCCTTGCGGGCATTCGTGTACAACTCCCTTGCTTTGACGATGGCTGCCGGATCCAAATCCTCCAATGAGGCATTTTCGATTATTTCCGCACTCCAATCTTTCAATTTGGCTTGATTTCTTATTCTTTCGATTTTGTCCATACTCAATGCTTGCAAGGATTCTCCGTCACGACCATAATAATGGCCTTGATAGTCTATGGGAATACCTTGCGGGGCAGGTGGTATTTCGAACATCACAACTCTTTTGCCGTTCCTGTACCGCAATTCATGTATCTCGACGAACGTATGCCGACCCGTAGTCTGATCGGCAATCTTTTTCTTCATTGCGTCGAGCGCCGGACGGCTGTTCTTGTACTGGCTGCCGACAACCTCGTGCGTATGGTTCTCCACACCGAAAACCAGCCAAGCGCAAGGCCTGCCCTTCAAATTTGCTTCGTTGCTCAATGCCGAAAAGTATTGTCCCAAATCCCGATCGTCGAAATTGCGTTCGGCCCTCTTGAACTCCACCACTTCCGTTTCCGCAGGCAGAATCAGTAATGAATCGAGTATATTTGTCAGTTCCTCAACCGTCATATATTTCTATTTTCTGTAAAGTTACAATTTATTCGCAAATAAAGAGGAGTTAAAATGCTTCTTCTAAAAGCTCATTCGAGATTTTGTTATCGTCGTAAATTTTACGGTGGTAACATTTCGAACTATCTGCCGCTGAAATACGGATGATTCATCAACTCCATTGCGGTCTGCTCTTCCGTAATCTTGATGTATTTCATAAACTCCTTTTCGGTCTTGTGGCCCGTGATTTTCATGATGGCGATGGTCGGAATGCCCGCCAGATACATATTCGTCGCACCGCTGCGGCGTGCCGTATGAGTCTTTACCAAATCGCACTTCTCTACCAAGTGCGTCTTCCTTTCCCCGTTTTCGACGTATGATACCTCGATTTTTTCCGTGATACCCGCTTCCCGAGTAATCTCTTTGATGAACTTGTTTACTTTCTGTTCGTAGGATTTCGGCAAACGGTTTTCGTACTTGTCCAGTATCGCCTGCAATTCGGGTCGGACGGGAATAATGACGTGGTTGCCGGTTTTCTGCTGTTTCAAGTCTATAACCAGCTGCCCGCTCTCCAGCGTGCGTATGTTACCCTCGTTGATCGTAGAGTAATCACTGAATCGTTGTGCCGTGTAGCAGCCGACCAAAAAGACATCGCGGGCAATATCTTTGTGCTTATTGTCGGATAAGTCGAGGTTGGCAATAGCACGTATTTCCGATTCGGTCAGATAGATATTCTCGACATCGGCGGTCAGTACGCGGAATTTGCGGCTTTCGATCAGACCATTGTCGTGCAGTCCCTCTTCGCGCGCTGCCCGCATGATGATCTTCAGCTCCTTGACGTGGCGGCCGATGGTATTGATCGAATAATCTTTCGCCGTGAACCATGCCACAAAATCGTCGTAGAATTTCAGATCGATATCGCCGAAATCGAATCTCTTTCGCTTTGCTTTGCAGAACTCGTCGAATTGAATGATAAACCCTTTGTAGTTCTTGATTGTCGATGCCCCGTAGCGCAGTTTGTGGATGTTCAGTCGGGTGCCGTCCTCCATCTCGTGCGTGAAGCGGGCGATGTAGTCGCCGAGCGATTCGCGGCTGCGGACATGGCGGCCGGTGGTGAGGCTGCGCGGGTGGTGGAAACTGTAGATGATCTTCTCCAGCCGCGTTTTCGTCATCGCGTGTTCGGGATCCTTGGTGATCTCTCCGAGGATGTGGCTTCGCAGTTCGGCGAGATTCTTGGTCAGCTCGCGCCCCTGCTGCTCGGTGAAGTCGTCGGTAAAGGTGAAACGGCTCTTGACTGTCTGCCGTTTGTTGTCCCAGGCGTCCGTCAGCACCATATATTGGCAGTCGGCGTAGAACTGGTTACCACGGCCAACTGTGAAGAGAATTTGGATTTTGACCAGTTTGTTTTTCTGGGTCGAGCGGATGCGGTAGCAGAAGGATGCCATAGGTCAGGAGGTTTTGTCTATTGCAAATGTAATCATTTTTGTCATACATTTGTCATACATAGGCCGAATTTTCGAAAACTTCCAGACCTCGCAGTTGATGAAAAATGGATGTAAAATATTGATATGTAGATAAGATAAAATTAAAATCGGTAAAATTCGATTCAAATTTATGGCGTTCGCTTCAGACCTCACAGAAACCGCGTTGCAGATAGCTGCAATGCGGTTTTCGTTTGGTATAAATATAATATGTATTTTTTTCGAGGAATGGTTGCCGGTCGTTTTCGATTAGCCGGTTATGAGGTTATGGATGAAAATTATGATTTCCCATTGATTCCTCCGTATCCATTCTACTACTCTCTCTTTGTTGCAGTTTATTTTTTACCGGGCAGCATAGGCTGAGCAGGACCGTTTTGTCGGTTAGTCCCATATGCAGCGATCCGACTTTCATACAAGGATATATGATTTTCAGACGGTTATTTTGCGGTTGTATGCACCGGTATTCGGAGGAAACAGCTATGAAAACGACAAATTTTTGTCGTTTTTGTGTATATTCTTTATACATTTGGAACCGATTTTAGACACAATTATTTCGATTGTGACAAAAAAGTGACTATTTGTACGAAATTTGTGTTCTTCAGACGTATTAAAGTGTTGAAAATATGGACAAGCAAAAGATATTCGTTGTCGATGACAAGGACATGATCGGCAAAATCATCATGGCCTGCCTGGGGCGGGACTACGACTGTCGCTATTTCGACAGTCCGAAGCCTGTACTCGAGCAGATGGAGGCCGGAGATTTGCCCGATCTGATTATTTCGGATATCCGTATGCCCGACATGCGGGGAGATGAATTTCTCCATGCCGTCAAGAGTGACGAGCGGTTCCGGCATATCCGGATGGTTATGTTATCGAGCGAAGACAGTACTTCGGAGCGTATTCAGTTGTTGCAGGACGGAGCTGAAGACTATATCGTCAAACCCTTCAACCCGATGGAACTGAAGGTCCGCATCGAAAAGTTCTTGAAGTGAATCGCCTCCGAATCGGGTGCAGATCGTCCGTGTAAATTCGGTTCCGCGTCGGGATACGCGCTGTTTTTCGGCCATAGTCGGCTGTCGTTCCTTGCCTTCGATACGGTTGCCGTTTCGGAAAATTTCTTCGTACTCCGATGAAATCTGTTAGCGGTTATCTACCTCGCTTGTGTGTCACAAGGTCTGTTTTATGGAAAATCTCTCGGTCAATCCTGAAAATTATAAGATTCTTGTCGTCGATGATATTGCGACCAACGTCCTGTTGCTGAAAACCATACTTGGAAAGGCGGGATACAGGATCGTGACTGCGACAGGTGGCCGCGAAGCGCTCGAAAAGGTCGAAAGCGAATCTCCGGACCTGATTCTGCTGGATATCATGATGCCGGACATGAACGGTTATGAGGTGATCGAGCGGCTCAAGGCCGACGAGCGATTCTGCCGGATTCCCGTGATTTTTCTCTCGGCGCTCCACGATTCGGAAAACATTGTCAAAGGGTTCAAGATGGGGGCCAGCGATTACGTGTCGAAGCCTTTCAATCACGAGGAGCTGATTACGCGGGTGGCGCATCATATGTTTATTGCAGAGGCGCAGCGCGTCATCGTGCGGCAGAACGAGGAGCTGCAGGCGACCCTGGCCAGCCGCGACAAGATGTATTCGGTGATCGCCCACGACCTGCGCTCTCCGATCGGAAGCCTCAAGATGCTGTTCAACACCCTGCTCGACAGCCTGGATGCGGAGCGGGTCGGAGCCGGGAACCTCGATATGCTTCGCATGGGCAACGACATTGCCGAAGACACCTTTTCGCTGCTCGACAACCTGCTCAAGTGGACGAAGTGTCAGACCGGGAGGATGCATACGGTGTATCAGGATGTCGATCTGGCCGAAGTCGTACTCTTTTCCTCGAAAATTTCGGAGTCGGTGGCCCGGACCAAAGGAATTGTCGTCGAATACGACATTCCCGCGCCGATTCACGTGCGGTGCGATGTCGATATGGTCAAGACGATCGTCCGCAACTTGTTGAGCAATGCGATCAAATACAGCCCGGAAGGAGGAGGGAAGATTATCGTTTCCACGGCCGAAACCCCGACCCACGCCGTTGTCCGGGTGCGTGATTTCGGAGTCGGCATCAAGCCCGAAGACCTGAATAAAGTGCTCGATCCTGCGATGTATTTCACCACTTACGGGACCGGAAAAGAGGAGGGGTCGGGACTGGGGTTGCAGCTTTGCCTGGACCTGGTGCATCGCAACGGCGGCGAGATGACCGTGGAGTCGGTCTATGGCGAAGGGGCGACCTTCAGCTTCACGATCGCCAAATCTCCTGCGGACGAACGACCCGCCTCGGCCGGGGAGCCGGTTTGATGTTTAATCTCTGTTTTTTCGCTTCGGGGTCCGGTTCGGCCCTTTTTTGTTGCGGGCGGGTTGCCGCTGGCCGAACCACTTTTCGAACCAGTTTTCGGGGAGCTCGGGAGTTCTCTTCGCGGCGGTTTTCTCCGGTGTGTACGTTTTGCTGCCCGCTTTGGCGGTCGTTACGGGTTTCTTCCCGGCTTTCGTGCCGGACGTTTTTGGGCTGCGGACGGATTTCCGATGTCCGTTCCGATCGTCGGGTGCGCCGAGTGCCTCCTGCACGGAGGTGTCTTTGCTTTCGGGCTTCCTGTCGGTTTTGCGTCCGGATCGGGTGTCGGACTCCCTGCGGCGGTGGGTTTGTTTTCTGCCGGATGTACGGGCCGAGGGGGTGTCTTTCGATATTTCCGCAATGGGGCGCCCGTGAGAGAGTCTGTTCAGGGGCCGGACGACCTTTTCGGCTCGATCGAAGGGGACCGTAGCGAACGAGAAATCCGCCATGACCCGCACGTCGTCGATATCGTGGTCGGAGAGTCCGCACTCCTGTTTGAGGAGCCGGACCGTCTTGCGGGTATCGTAGCCGTCGCGGGCGCCGAAGGCGAGGAAGATCCGGGCCTTGCCCTTGCGATCGACGTCGATCGAACGGATTTCGGGATAGCTGCTCTCGCTCAGCTCGTTCTTGAACGCCAGGCGCAGCAGGGCGCTCAGGGCCACTTCGGGCGGATAATTCTCCAGTAGTTCGGCTGCCATCCCCGTACATTCGCCGTAACTTTCGCTCTCGACGATGGCGTCCAGATCTTCCTTGATCTTGTTGCGCTTGGTGGCGATGATGTCGGCCGGCGTGGGGAGCTGTTCCAGCTTGATGTCGGCCTTGATCGTCCGCTTCAGGAACCCGAATTTGCGCATCTCGGAGGGCGAGATGAAGGTGATGGCCGTTCCCTGGTTACCGGCGCGGCCCGTGCGTCCGATGCGGTGGACATAGCTGTCGGAATCCTGCGGCAGCGAGTAGTTGATTACGTGCGTGAGGTTGCTTACGTCGATGCCCCGGGCCGCCACGTCCGTAGCCACCAGGATATTGACCTGTTTTTTCTTGAATTTGCCCAGGATCTTCTCGCGCTGGGCCTGCGAAATGTCGCCGTGAAGGACTTCGGCCGCATAGCCGCGTTCCAGGAGTTTGGCCACGATCTCGTCCGCGCCCGTTCGGGTGCGGGAGAAGACGATGCCGTAGAATTCGGGTTCCACGTCGATGATGCGGGTCAGGGCGTCGAACTTGTCGCCTTCGCGTACCTCGAAATAGATCTGATTCGTCAGGTCGGTCGTGACGTGCTGCGATTCGACCTTCAGGAGGTCGGGGGCGTGCATGTAGTTGCGGGCCAGCGCCGCGATGCGGTCGGGCATCGTGGCCGAGAAGAGTAAAACCCGTTTGGGGCCGGTCATGGCGTGCATGATCTCTTCGATATCCTCGATGAAACCCATGTTGAGCATTTCGTCGGCTTCGTCGAGCACCAGGTAGGCGATCGTCGAGAGGTCGAGCGTGCCCCGGCGGATGTGGTCGAGAATGCGGCCGGGTGTTCCGACCACGATATCGATGCCTTTTTTCAGGCGCCGCAGCTGTTCGGTCATCGAGGCGCCGCCGTAGATCGGGGCGATCGAAAGGTCGTGGGTATTGAACGAAATGAGTTCCTGCGTCACCTGCAGGGCCAGTTCGCGGGTCGGAACGAGGACGATGGCCTGCGGAATGTTGCGGCGCGAAGTCAGCATCTGGATGATCGGCAAGCCGAAAGCGGCGGTTTTACCCGTGCCGGTCTGTGCTTGGGCGATGATGTCTTTGTCGGTGGTGAGCAGGTGGGGAATGGTGAGGCTCTGAATGGCCGAGGGGGTTTCGAACCCTTTTTTTGCAATGGCAGTAAGTATATCGTCGGACAGTCCTAAAGCCTTAAATTCTTCTAATTGATTCATTTATGATAAATTGTCGGGCAAAGGTACGCCAAATTATCCGGTTTGACGACTTTTCCGCGAAATCTTTTGTGACGGGGTACGTGTTTTTTCGGGTTCGAGCATAGCCCCTGTTGGCTTGCAGATGTCGGGGAGGGGTTTCCGGTGCATTTTATGGCGGGAAAAATGCCTGTTTTCGATCATCCAGGCTCTGCGGATCGTTGCGGGGGCCTTCGTTCGGATTGGTGGAACCGATTGTCGGCGAGGCGGCTTTTGTTCCGGAGGGAACGAACCGGGCCTGTATTTCTGTGCAGGCCCGGTCTCTTTTATTTAACGTAATACCGCGTCGTCAGATCTCTTTTTCGAGGGCCTGGATTTCGTCGAGGATACCTTTGACATCGGTCACCTTGAGCCGTCCATAGACCCGGGGGCCGATCATCACGACCGGAGCGAGTCCGCAGGCACCCACGCACCGCAGCGAATCGAGCGAGAAGAGCCCGTCGGGGGTCGTGCCGCCGACTTCGATGCCGAGCTGGCGTCTGAATTCGTCGAGCACCTTCTCGCCGCCCCGGACATAGCAGGCCGTGCCCATGCAGACCGAAATCGGGTATTTGCCTTTGGGCTTCATCGTGAAGAACGAATAGAACGACACCACGCCGTAAACCCGTGCGGCCGAGATGCCCAACTCCAGGGCGATGAGCTCCTGTACCTCTTTGGGCAGATAGCCCAGCGTGTCCTGCACGCCGTGCAGGATGTTGATCAGTTCGCCCGGGTCGTTGCCGTACTTTCGGCAGACGTTCTTTATCTCGTCGATTCTCCGTTGGGAGAGGCATATTTTTTCCATAACGTCTTATTTCTTGGGTTCCACGACCGGTTTGCGGTCGTAATAACGGGTGTGGAGCAGTTCGTGCGAAAGCGGTCCGCAGGGTTCGCCGAGGAACTCTTCGTAGAGTGCCTGAATGTCGGGATTCTCGTGCGACTTGCGCAGCGGTTTGGCGGCGTCTTCGGCGTAGAGGGCCTCGGCACGCCGTTTCAGAAGCTCTTCGTTGCCCCGGTGATAGGGTTGCCCGCCGCCGTTGATGCAGCCGCCGGGACAGGCCATGATTTCGATGGCGTGGTAGGGCGATCGGCCGGCGCGGATCTCTTCGACCAGCCTGCGGGCGTTACCCAGCCCGTGTGCGATGCCGATTTTGACGGGTACGCCGTCGAAGTCGATCGTCGCCGAACGGATTCCCGCCAGTCCGCGCAGTTCGGTGAAGTCGAGTTTCGGAAGCGTTTTTTTCGTTTGTATTTCGTATGCCGTACGCACGGCTGCCTCGATCACGCCGCCTGTGGTGCCGAAGATGACGCCTGCACCGGTCGATTCGCCCAGCGGACGGTCGAAATCGCTCTCCTCCAGTTCGTCGAAGTTCATGTTGGCGAAGCGGATCATGTGGGCCAGTTCGCGCGTGGTGATCGAAATGTTCACGTCCGGATCGCCGTCTTTGCCGAATTCGGGGCGTGCGGCTTCCGATTTCTTCGCCACGCAGGGCATGACCGATACGACGATGAAATTCCGGCGGTCGATGCCCAGCTTGGGCGCCAGGTAGTTTTTGGCGATCGCGCCGAACATCTGTTGCGGCGACTTGGCCGTCGAGAGGTTCTCGCCCAGTTCGGGGAAATGCTTCTCCATGAACGACACCCAGCCCGGACAGCAGGAGGTCATCAGGGGGATTTTGACCGTCCGGTCGCCCGCGAGATACTTGTTCAGGCGCTGGAGCAGTTCGGTGCCCTCCTCCATGATCGTCAGGTCGGCGGCGAAGTCGGTGTCGAAAACGTAGTCGAAGCCCAACCGACGCAGCGCTGTGGTCATCTTGCCCGTGACGCTCCGGCCTTCCAGTCCGAAATCCTGGCCGAGGGCCACGCGCACGGCGGGGGCGGTCTGCACCACGACCGTCTTGCCGGGATCGGCGAGCGCCTGCATCACCTCCCGGATGTTGCTGTTCTCCGAGAGGGCGCTGGTCGGACAGACGGCTACGCATTGGCCGCAATTGACGCAGTTGGTCGTTAGGATCGGATCGTTGAAGGCCGTGCAGAGGACCGAAGTGAATCCCCGGCCTACGACCGACAGGGCGCCGACGGTCTGGACTTGGTTGCAGACCGTTTCGCAGCGGCGGCAGAGGATGCACTTTTCCATGTTGCGCACCACCGACGGCGAGAGGTCCATCATCGGCTTGGTGGTTTCTCCCTTGTACTTGGCCTCGCGGATGCCGAGGTCTTTGGCCATGGTTTGCAGGCTGCAATAGCCGTTCTTCGAGCAGGTGAGGCATTCGTTGGGGTGGTCCGAGAGGATCAGCTCCAGAATGGTCTGCCGGGCGTTGATGACGCGGGGTGTGTGGGTGCGGACGACCATCCCCTCCGTGCAGACGGTTTTGCAGGCCGGAGCCAGGTTTTTGCGTCCTTCGACCTCTACGACGCAGATGCGGCAGACACCGGGGTCGTTCTTGCAGCCCAGCTCGTGCAGGTTGAGGTAGCAGAGCGTCGGAATTTTGATGCCGATCGAAGCGGCCGCTTCGACCAGGTTGGTGCCCGGGGCGACCTCTGCGGTTCGGTTGTCGATGGTTAGTTTTATCGTTTCCATGCGGATTTGTCTTGGAGGAGTGGTTAGCGGATGCTGATTGCGCCGAACTTGCATTTTTCGAGGCAGGTGCCGCACTTGATGCAGCGGGCCTGGTCGATGGCGTAGGGTTGTTTGGGGATGCCGCTGATGGCTCCCGGCGGACACATGCGAGCGCAGAGGGAGCAACCTTTGCAAACCTTGGGGTCGATCACGAAACTCATCAGGTCGCGGCAGCGGTGGGCCGTACAGTGGTGGTCCCGCACGTGGGCCACGTATTCGTCCCAGAAGTTTTCCAGGGTCGAAAGCACTGGATTGGGGGCCGTCTGCCCCAGGGCGCAGAGCGACGAGTCGCGGATTACGCGGGCGAGGTTCTGCAATTCGTCGAGGTCTTCGTCCCTGCCCAGTCCCCTGGTGATCCGGTCGAGAATCTCCAGCAGGCGTTTGTTTCCGATGCGGCAGGGCGTGCACTTGCCGCACGACTCATCGACGGTGAATTCGAGGTAGAATTTGGCCACCGACACCATGCAGTCGTCTTCGTCCATGACGATCATGCCGCCCGAACCCATCATCGATCCGCTTGCCAGCAGGTTGTCGTAGTCGATCGGGGTGTCGAGGTGCTTCTCCGTGAGGCAGCCGCCCGACGGGCCGCCCGTCTGCACGGCCTTGAACTTCTTGCCGTTCTTGATGCCGCCGCCGATTTCGAAGATCACTTCGCGCAGCGTGGTGCCCATCGGCACCTCGATCAGGCCGACGTTATTGACCTTGCCCGCCAGGGCGAAGACTTTGGTGCCCTTGCTCTTTTCGGTGCCGATCGAGGAGAACCATTCGGCGCCCCGCAGGATGATGGGCGGAATATTGGCGTAGGTTTCGACGTTGTTCACATTGGTCGGGTAGCCCTTGTAGCCCGATTCGCTCGGGTACGGGGGTTTCACGGTCGGTTCGCCGCGTCTGCCTTCCATCGAATGAATCAGCGCCGTCTCCTCGCCGCAGACGAAGGCGCCCGCGCCGTAGCGCAGCTCGATGTCGAACGAGAAGCCCGAGCCCAGGATGTCGTTGCCCAGCAGCCCGTATTCCCGCGCCTGTTCGATGGCTCGCCTGAGCCGTTCGATGGCCAGCGGGTATTCGGCGCGGATGTAGATCAGTCCGTGCGAGGCGCCCGTGCAGTAGCCGTTGATGGCCATCGCTTCGAGGATCGAGTGGGGATCGCCTTCGAGGATCGAACGGTCCATGAATGCGCCCGGATCCCCTTCGTCGGCGTTGCAGACCACGTATTTGCGGTCGGCTTTCGCATCGCGCGTGATCTTCCACTTCAGGCCGGTGGGGAAACCGCCTCCGCCGCGCCCCCGCAGGCCGGAGTCGATGATCTCCTGCAACACGTGGTCGGGCTGCATGCCGAGCACTTTGGCCAGGGCTGCGTAGCCGTCGCGGGCGATGTATTCGCCGATGTTCTCGGGGTCGATGAACCCGCAGTTCCGCAGGGCGATGCGCAGCTGCGGCTTGTAGAACTTCATGTGCTTGCTGTCGGGTACGTGCTGCCCCGTGTCGGGGGCCGTGTAGAGCAGCCGCTCTACCTTGCGGCCTTTGACGACATGCTCCCGGACGATCTCTTCGGCGTCTTCGGGTTTGACCGAGACGTAGAAGGTGTTGTCGGGGATCATCTTGACGATCGGCCCCTGCTCGCAGAAGCCGAAGCAGCCGGTGCGGATCACCCGTGTGCGCTCGGACTCTCCCGTTCGGTCGAGCGCCCGGCGCAGGGCCGCGATGATCTCCTCGCTCCGCGATGCCCGGCATCCCGTGCCGCCGCATACCAGGATGTAGTTATTGATTTTTGCCATCGGGTTGGATGCTTGTTAAAGATTCGGATCGTTTTCCTTCGTTTCAGATGCCCGGCTCGACGGTCGGACCTGTCGCCTCTTTCCGAAAATTCTCGGATTGCCGGACGCAGTTTATGCTTCGATCAGGCCTTCGGCCGTTTCGCCCCGGACGATTTGCCGCTCGACGAGCTCCGCGACGCGCTCGGCAGTGACATGGCCGTAAAGAACCGGCCTGCGGCCCGGCAGCGTGATTTCGACGGTGGGTTCGTCCTTGCAGTGTCCGGCGCAGCCGGTCTGGGTTACGATGCCCCGGATGCGACGGGCGGCCAGTTCTTCGACGAATGTTGCGAGGACCGCTTTGGCTCCGGCGGCGATGCCGCATTCGTCCATCGAAACCCGGATCTGGGGCAGCTCATCGGGTGTGTTGCTGTTTTCCCGGATCTCGAGGTCGGCACGCAGTTTTTCGCGCATGAGGCGCAATTCCTCCGGAGTGTTTATTTTTGCCATGTTTTCCGGTCGTTTAGAGTTTGATTTTTCAGGTTTGTTCGCTCCTGCCTGCCGAAAAATATCCCGGAAACGGAGCTTCTTTCGGGATCGGGTGGTTAAATATAATCATTTGTTATCAAAATAACAATAAAAACGGCCGGAAAAAAGGGGCGGAATAAAAAAGCGGTCCCAGAGAACCGCTGGAGCGGGGTGCGGGGTGTCCCGGAAACAGCCGGGTGGTCGATGAAGGTCGCTGCCGGGAAAAAGTATAGCGTTATGGCTTGTCCGGTCCGCAATGCCGCCGTCCCTGTTTCTGATGGGCGTTCCGGGGTTCCGGGATTTGTACCGGCTCGGCCCCGGTTGCGGCAGCAGTCGAGTGCCCGGCCGCGCATCGTCGGGCCGTTGCGGTGAAAGCCGAGTGCGCCCCCGGACGAGTATGGCGGCTTGCGTATCTTTTTTATCGTGGAGGATTGTCGCGGGAGAGTGATTGCGAAAAAGGCTGCCCATTGACGGGCAGCCTTTCGATTTTGCAGGCCCTGTAAGCCGGGTTCTGTGCTCCGGTTGCCCGGAGTCCCCATCATTTATCTAGGACGCCGGTCTCCCGGCGCCTCAAGCAACCTACCCCCCGGCATTGGACGAGCAACCCTTGATTGCCGGTATACATGGTCTTGCAACCCACGAGATGTACTGTCCGAAGCGTATCGCTACCTTCGCGGTGGGCTCTTACCCCGCCTTTTCACCCTTACCCCTGCGGGGCGGTTATTTTCTGTTACACTTGCTATACCCTCACGGATATCAAGCCGTTAGCTTGCGTGGCGCTCTGCGTTGCCCGGACTTTCCTCCCCCTGTTGCCAGGCGGCGATGGAGCGGACCTGCGGGGCAAAGGTATGAATAAGTCGGGGATAAAAGTAAATTTATTCATGTTTTATCACGCGAAAATATTCGGGACGCAGTCGGGACAAGGGAAAATTTTGCAGGGAATACGTCTGCCGCTTTTGATCGGCTGCCGGCGACAAGGCTATCCGATTTGGTGCAGGTTGCGGCTTGTCGTGCGGGAAAGAGGTTTTCCTTCAGATTGTAATTATTTTATAATAAAAAATAATGTATTTATTGTTTGTTTATGTGAAAATTATTATAATTGTATTGGGTTATTTTGTATAAATCAAGTAGATTGGAAGATGATAAGGAATATATTAGTTGTATTTTTATTGCTTTTTGTTGGTTTTTCATGTGATTTGAAAAATAGAAAAACAAAAAATTTAAGAGATATTTATGGCCAAAATCTTATTTTACCTGGTCATGCGACATGGAAAATAGAAGGTCGTGATACGGTAATAAACATAGAAAATTTAGCACCTAAACTTGTTGTATATTATAGTAGTGGAACATGTGCGCCATGTTCATTAAAAGGCTTGCATCATTGGGGGAAAATAATAGATAGTGTAGAATTAGTGGGACCCTCACTTGAAATAGTCTTTATTATTAAGGCGAATAGATACGACTCTTTGTTTTTTCATAGTTTAAATTCAGAGCATTTTATATTTCCTGTATTATGCGATAAGGAGGGGGAGTTTGAAGAAAATAATCTTTTACCTATAAATAAGGAATATAATGCCTTTTTGTTGGATTCAAATAACGAGGTTGTATATGTCGGGTCACCGCTATTAGGACGAAAAATGCGAAGTTTATTTATAAGTATAGTAAAAGTTCTGAATAATGATTATCGTAACGGTGTCAATAGTGACTTGCCATCATCTGATACCATAGATAATATAAGTAGTTAATCAAGCGGTGAATGGCATAAAATAATAGGATTTATACATATTCATTTAATATGTTTTATATATAAAGATTGATTCTATGAGAAAATATATGTATTTGATATCTATTTTGATATTATCATCATGTCAAGTTGCAGATGTCCAAAATGGTACAGAAAAGAAAGATAATTTTTTGCAGGAGGTTGGTCGCTTAAGTGATTTTGTATTGTCTCAATCAAAAGTTGGAGGGTATCTGTCTGAAGAAGATGCTGTAATTTTAGATAATTGGTTAAAAGAGTTGTCTACTCGATATGATTTTCAAAATAATTTTGATTATTGTGGAGATATTTATACTCGTTCTGATTATGAACCAGATTTTTATGATTATTTGAATTGGATTGAAGAAAATGCTACTTCTGGTTTTTACCAAATTATTTATCGTTGGCTGGTTGATGAAGAATTTGATGATGATTTAAATCAAATTCTTGCAAACACTATTTTGTTGCCGAATGAACAGGTTGCAATAGCTGTTGTTTATCCATTGGTACAAAATTCTTTGGTGGAATTTGAAAGCCGAGGGGGAGTTGATCAATGTTACGATCAATATAATAGTGATATAAAACGCTGTAAAAGGGATTATCATATAACTATGGCTGTGGTGACTGCCGTTTCGGTCTTATCCGGAGGAAGCGCTGCACCGGCTGCTGCGGTATCCCTCGTTGGAAATACCGTTGCTTTGAAGAGTTGCATGGATGGTGCTGCCCGAACTTTTGATATTTGTGTGAAGTATGCAAAATAGAGATTCGAATTGGAGACATTTTCTGGGAGACCGCTGTCGGATCGTGCGATGCGATCCGGTTCCCGGGCGGATATTCACTTCCGAGAGGCTGCTGTGGGCTTTGGCGGTTGTGATCGGAATCGAGCTGCTTGTTTCCCAGGTCATCTCTTGGGAAGTATCGGTTTGGGTAGCGATGTGTGGTGACGGTTTGCTTGCACTCGGGACCTTGGGGTTGTTCCTGGCCCGAATATACCGCAACCGGGAGGTGGACTGGTTGTTGCTTTTCGTTGCCGTGATGATGGTGCTGTTGGCCGCTAATCATTGGGAGATAGCGCAGAGCCATCCGATCGCGGGGTGATACGCCCCGTTGTTTCTCTAACGCCGAGTCGCCGGAACCTGCAAAAGGCCCGGCGATTCGGCGTCAGAGGTGAATCGCTGTTTTTTATTTTTCGGTGTCCGTACCGAAAATGTTGAAACGCCGGAGCAGCGGGTTGCGGCGGTCGAGCAGCAGGAACTCCAGCAAGAGCAGGACGAGGGCCGCTCCGATCAGGTATTGGAACTGTTCGTTGAACTCCTCGAAGCGGAGGGCCGCCAGGTCGCCTTTTTCCATATTGTTGATCGTGCGTACGATTTCGTCCAGCCCGATCGACTGGTTGGTCGAGCGGATGTAGGCTCCGTCGGTCGCCTGTGCGATCTTTTCGAGCAGGGGTTCGCCCAGTTTCGATACGACCATCTCTCCCTTGTCGTCCTTGATGAACTCGCCGCCGATCTGGATCGGAGCGCCTTCCGGCGTGCCGATGCCGATGGTGAAGATGCGGATGCCCTGTTCGGCGGCCCGTTCGGCCGCTTCGATGGCGCCGGAGTCGTGCCCTTCGCCGTCGGTGATGAGCACGATGACGCGTCCTGCGGGGTTATCTCCCTTTTCCGAAAAGGACATGGTGGCCAGCGAGAGGGCCTGACCGATGTCGGTGCCCTGCACCGAAACCATCGAAGGGGATATTCTGCGGGCAAAGGCTTTGGCCATGCGGTAGTCCGAGGTGATCGGCAGTTGCACTACGGCGTCGCCCGCGAAGACGACCAGTCCCACGCGATCCTGCTTGAGTCCGTCGAAGAGCTTGTCGATGGCGTATTTGGTGCGTTCGAGGCGGTTGGGCTGGAAATCCTCGGCGAGCATCGAGTTCGAAACATCGACCACGAGCATCATCTCGATACCCCGGCTCTCCACCTCGCGGAGTTTCGAACCCAGCTGCGGCCGTGCGAGCGCCAGGGTGAGCAGGGCGAATGCCGTGAGGTACAGGATGAATTTCAGACGCCGGCGCCCCGTAGAAGCGTCGGGCATGAGCGGACGGATGGTTTCGAGCCGGCCGAAACGGCTGAGGCGCCGGCGTGCGAGCTGTCCGGCGGCCGTCCATACGGCGACGAGCAACGGGAGGAGCCACAGCAGCCAGAGGTATTCGGGATATGCGAATCTGAACATTACGGCAGGGATTTTAACCAGAGGGTACGCAACAGAAATTCCACGAGCAGCAGGGCCAGAGCCGCCGCTGCCCAGCGGAGGTACTCCTCGGTGTAGGTGGTGTATTGCGATATTTCGACCTTGCTCTTTTCGAGCTGGTTGATTTCGTCGTAGATGGACTGTAGTTTGGCGTTGTCCGTGGCGCGGAAGTAACGGCCGCCCGTGAGATCGGCGATCTCGCCGAGTATCTTTTCGTCGATCTGCACCTTGGCCTGCACGACGGTCGGGTTCCCGAAGAAGTCCACCGTCGGATAGGGGGCCGTGCCGCGTGTGCCGACACCGATCGTATAGACGCGGATGCCCTGGTCACGGGCGATCTCCGCAGCCGTGAGGGGAGCGATTTCGCCCCGGTTGTTCTCTCCGTCGGTCAGCAGGATGATGACCTTGCTCTTGGCGTTGCTCTCGCGCAGGCGGTTGATTGCCGTCGCCAGTCCGTTGCCGATGGCCGTGCCGTCCTCCACCACGCCGCTACGCAGGCGTCCCAGCAGGGTTTGCAGCGTTCCCTGATCGGTCGTCAGCGGGCTTTGGGTGAAGGCTTCGCCCGCGAAGGCCACCAGTCCGATGCGGTCTCCGGGGCGGTCGGTGATGAAGTTGCCGGCGACCTGCTTGGCTGCCTGGATGCGGTCGGGCTGGAGGTCCTGGGCCAGCATCGAGGTCGAAATATCGATCGCCAGCACGATGTCGATGCCTTCGGTGTTGCTCGTCGAGCCTTCATCGACCGATTGGGGGCGGGCCAGCGCTACGATGAGGAGCGCGACGGCCGCGCAGCGCAGCGCGAAAGGCAGATGCCGCAGGTAATAACGTACGGTGCGCGGTGCTTCGGCGACACCGTCGATGGTCGATACTTGGATCGAAGCGCCGCCCTGACGGGTCCGCCAGACGTAATAGACCACCATGAGCGGAATGACCGCGAGCAGCCACAAAAAGTATGGAGAGGCGAATTGCATAGCCGTTTCAGAATTGATTCGTTACCAGTTTTTATTGCCGCGTACCACGACCCCGGCTTTCTCCTTGAGTTTCTCCTGGGTCTTGTCCTCCTGGGTCTGGATCGCATCCAGCATCCGTTCCTGTTCTTCCGGGGAGATGCCGTTTTCGCGGGGTTGGCCGGGCTGCCGGTCGTCGCTGTCCGGCTTGTCGGAATCCTGCGGCTGTTCGTCGGGATTTTGTCCGTTCTTGTCGGGATCATTCTGACCGTTCTGCCGGTCTTGTTGATCCTGTTGCTCGCCGCCCTTGTCCTGCTGCCGGTCTTTGTCCGAATTATTATCCTTGTTTTTGTCTTGATTCTGATCCTGACCGCCGCTGTTCTGCTGGTCCTTGTTCTGATCTTTGTTTTGATCCTCGTTCTGCTGTTTTTGCAGCAGTCGCTTGGTGTAGGCGTAGTTGTACTTGGCCTCCTGGTCGGCAGGATTCATCCGCAGGGAGTTCTTGTAGCTTTCGAGCGCTTCCGGGTATTTTTCCTGTTTGAATTGGGCGTTGCCGAGGTTGTAGAAAGCCTCGGCCCGTTCCTGGTCGGTGCGGGTGGAGTCTGCGGCGATGCGTTCGAGCATCTTGGCCGCCTCCTCGTATTTTTCGGTACGGTAGAGGGCGCCCCCCAGGTTGTAGGCGGCCTCGAAGTTTTCGGGGGCCGCTTCGAGCGCCTGCGTGTAGCGTTCGATGCTGCGGTCGTACCGCTCCTTCGCGAAATCCCGGTTGCCCTTGCGCACGAGGCTGCGCTCGGGGTATTTCTGGGCCGAGGCGCTGCCGATTCCGAGCAACAGGGTGATGAATATCAGTAGGATTCTGTTTGGCATGGCGTGTCGGATGCTATTGGGTGTCGTCCTGTTCGGTGCCCTCCTCCGCGATTTCCGCAGGCTTGGTCTCCTCGACGAAATAGTAGGCGTTCAGGTAGTTGTCTTCGTTGGTCGTCCCTTCGGACTGGGCTTTGGCGAATTTCGCCAGGTCGGCGTCCCGGAGGATCGCCTGCAGGTCCATGACGCATTTCTGCGGCAGGTCGTAACGGCGGACTGCCGCGAGAATTTCGTCAGAGGTCATCTCCATCGCGCCGAAGCCGTATCGTCCGGCCAGATAAGTGCGCAGGATGTCCGTCAGGCCCGAGTAATACTGTTTGTGGCGTCCGCTCTGCCAGAGTTTCTGGTTGTGGAGCGTTTCGAGCGCTTGGATGGCCGCGATGTGGGGCGGCAGGGGCGGTGCGGGACGGAAGATGTCGCGTACCTTGCGGGCGTAGCGGGCCATCAGGCGGCGGCCTGCGTAGATCGCGCCGCCCAGGACGATCAAACCCAGCAGGCTCCAGAGGACGTAGCCGCTGATTTCGCCGTAGCGGAAGGGCAGCGTGCGCTGGGCTTTGATGTCGTAGATCGTGTGCGACGTGGAGTCGATCTGAAAGGTTCCCACCTGCAGCCGCAGGGTGTCGGCGGTATAGAGCGTGTCGGTGATGTTCTTGTCCAGATAGAGCACTTGTGCGCGTCCCAGGCCGAGGTTGCCCTCCTCGAACGCCGCCAGCGTGTAGCGTTTGCGCAGGCTCAGGTGACGTCCGTCGCGCCGGAGGGTGTCCACCGGATGCGATTCGACGACCTCCAGTCCGCTCTGCGGAGGCGGGTTGAAGGTGGGAAATTCCACGACCTGCACCAAATCACGATCGACGTCGATCACCACGTCGAAGCGGTCGCCGATTCCGATGCTGTCGGGTTCGACGCGGGCGGTGATCGTCGGCGGTGCGGCGTACAGAACGGTCGTCAGCCCCGTCAGAAGAGCTGTCGCCAGAGCTGTTTTTACTCTTTTCGTGATGGATGTCCGACCGGCTTTCGGACGACCCGAAGACCGCAGGCCGACGGGCACCGCTTCCGAAGGAGGTGTTTGCGCGGCATTTTGCCGCTCTGCGGCGGCGGACGGTTGAATACCGCCGTTGCGTGCGAACGGAGAGCAGGTTGATGCCGGGTTATTTGGGATCGACTTCATCGCTGTTTGAATAGTTTGATGAGTTCCACGACGTAATCCCCGTCGGTCGATACCTCGGCCGTGTCGATGCGGTGGTGTTTGAGCGCCGAGAGGATGGCGGCGCTCCGCTCCTGCCAGACGCGGGCGTAGTGCTCCCGCACCCGGGCCGAGGAGGTGTCCACCCACGCTTTTCGGCCCGTTTCGGCGTCTTTCATTTCGACGATCCCTACGTCGGGCAGTTCGGCTTCGCGGGGGTCGCTGACGCGGATTCCCACCAGGTCGTGTTTTCCGGAAGCGATCTTGAGCGCGTCCTCGAGCGCCGTACGGTCCTTGCCGGGATCGAGAAAGTCCGAGAGCAGGAAGGCCGTGCAGTGTTTTTTGGTGACGTTGGTCAGGAAACGCAGCGCTTCCGAAATACGGGTCCCCCGCGATTGCGGCTCGAAGCCGACCAGTTCGCGGATGATGGCCAGGATATGGCTGCGCCCCTTTTTCGGGGGGATGAATTTCTCGATCCGGTCGGAGAAGAAGATGCAGCCCACCTTGTCGTTGTTCTCCGAGGCCGAGAAGGCCAGCACGGCGGCGATTTCGGTTTGCAGGTTTTTCTTCAGGCGGTCCGTGGTGCCGAACATCCGGGAGCCGCTGACATCCACCAGGAGCATCATCGTCAGCTCGCGCTCCTCTTCGTAGACCTTGATGTGGGGCGTGCGCGAGCGGGCCGTGACGTTCCAGTCGATGTCGCGCACGTCGTCGCCGGCGCGGTATTCGCGCACTTCGGAAAACGACATGCCGCGTCCCCGGAAGGCCGTGTGATACTTTCCGGCGAAGATTTCGTTGGAAAGCCCCCGGGTTTTGATCTCGATCTTGCGGACTCGTTTCAGGATATCGTTTTCGGTCTCCTGCATTATTGCATTTTCAATTAGGGTACGATTACGTTGTTCAGGATGTCGGTGATGATCTGCTCTGTGGTGATGTTCTCGGCCTCGGCTTCGTAGGTGAGTCCGATGCGGTGACACAGTACGTCGTGGCAGACGGCCCGCACGTCCTCCGGAATCACGTAACCCCGGCGGCGGATGAAGGCGTAGGCCCGGGCAGCCTTGGCCAGCGAGATCGACGCACGGGGCGAGCCGCCGTAAGCGATCAGGGGCTGCAGTTTTTCGAGGTTGTATTCGGCCGGTTCGCGGGTAGCGAAGATGATGTCGATGATGTATTTTTCGATCTTTTCGTCCATATAGACCTCTTCGACTACGCGGCGGGCCTTGACGATGTCTTCGGGCGAAGTCACTTTATTGACCTTCGGGAGTCCTTCCCCGGCCAGATTCATACGCATAATGTCGCGCTCCTCCTGTTTCTGGGGGTAGGAGATCTTGGCTTTCAGCATGAAACGATCGACCTGCGCCTCGGGCAGCGGGTAAGTACCTTCTTGCTCCAGCGGGTTCTGCGTCGCCAGCACCAGGAAGGGCTCGGGCAGCGGATAGGTTTCGTCGCCGATGGTCACCTGCCGCTCCTGCATGGCTTCGAGCAGAGCCGACTGCACCTTGGCCGGCGAGCGGTTGATCTCGTCCGCGAGGACGAAGTTGGCGAATACGGGGCCTTTGCGGACGAGGAACTCCTCCTTCTTCTGCGAGTAGATCAGCGTACCGATCAGGTCGGCCGGCAGTAGGTCGGGGGTGAACTGTATGCGCGAGAAGGCGGCGTCCACGGCCTTCGCCAGCGTAGTGATGGCCAGCGTCTTGGCCAGTCCCGGCACGCCTTCCAGCAGAATATGGCCGTTCGACAGCAGGCCGATCAGCAGCGTGTCTACCAGATGGCTCTGGCCGATGATGACCTTGCCCATTTCCGTACGGAGCGTATCCACGAAGACGCTTTCGCGTTCGATGCGCTCGTTGAGTTCCTTGATGTTGATGACTTCGCTCATTGTTTTATATTGTTGAATTTCATTACCTCTTTTCCGCGCCCTGCATGTCCGGCCCGGCAAATCCGGCCCCGCATACTCTGCCGGCAACCCCGGTTCCGCACATGCTGCCCGACAAACCCGGTCCGCACATTCGGCCTGCATGCTCAGCCCGAAAATCCCGGCCCCGGACTGCGGGCGCAGAGAGCATGTCGCCGTATTGCCGTCGGATTTAGTTTTTTAACGTTTACAATGCAAAGATATTATTTTCTTTGAAAAAAACTTATTCAATTCTTATTAACTTTGCCGTCATGGAATCCAAAGAATCACCTATTTTACAAGGTCTGAACCCCGCTCAGCGCGCCGCCGTGGTGAATTACGACGCCCCGTCGCTCATTATCGCGGGTGCGGGTTCGGGCAAAACGCGGGTGCTGACCTCGCGCATCGCCTATATGATCGAGCAGGGCGTGGCTCCCTTCAACATCCTCGCGCTCACCTTTACCAACAAGGCCGCCGAGCAGATGCGCGAACGCATCGCGCAGATGATCCCCGACAACCGCAGCCGCTATATCCGCATGGGAACCTTCCACTCGGTTTTTTCGCGTATCCTGCGCGAGAACGCCGACCGCATCGGTTTCCCCGATTCGTTCACCATCTACGAACCTTCGGACTGCAAGAACCTGCTGAAGACCATCGTCCGCGAGCTGAACCTTCCGGACGAGAAATACAAGCCCAACCTCTTGGCTTCGCGCATATCCTATGCCAAAAACTGTCTGGTGACCCCCGGCGCCTACCTCGCCAATTCGGTCTACGCCGCCGAGGACCGTCAGGCGCAGATTCCCGAATTCGGCAACATCTACAACATCTACTGCCAGCGCTGCAAGCGCAACGGCGCGATGGATTTCGACGACCTGCTGCTGCAGACCAACATCCTGCTGCGCGACGCTCCCGACGTGCTGGCGCGTTATCAGGAGCAGTTCAAATATATTCTGGTGGACGAGTATCAGGACACCAACTACGCCCAGTACGTCATCATCCGCCGCCTTTCGCAGCTGCATTCGAAGGTCTGCGTCGTGGGCGACGACGCGCAGTCGATCTACTCCTTCCGCGGGGCCAAGATCGAGAACATCCTCTCGTTCAAGAAGGATTATCCCTCGGCGATGGTCTTCAAGCTGGAGCAGAACTACCGTTCGACGCAGACGATCGTCGACGCGGCCAACTCGGTGATCGTCCGCAACTCGAAGCGCATGGAGAAGCATTGTTTCTCGGAGGGCGACGTGGGCGACAAAATCCGCATCCTGAAGGCATACACCGACCGCGAGGAGGCCGAAATGGTCGTTACCGATCTGCGCGACAAGGTCCGCGCGGCGGGCGACGAGTGGTCGGAGGCTGTGATTCTCTACCGCACCAACAACCAGTCGGCCGTGCTGGAGGACAACCTCCGCCGCCGGGGCATTCCCTACCGCATCTACAAGGGGTCGTCGTTCTACGACCACAAGGAGATCCGCGACATGATGGCCTATATCCGGCTGGTGATCAATCCCCGCGACGACGAGGCGTTCAAGCGCATCGTCAACTATCCGGCCCGCGGCATCGGCGACACGACCGTGCAGCGTATCGCGGCATTGGCCGCCGAGCGGGGCGTCTCGATGTGGGAGGCGGTCGACGCGCTGGTCGCCGA
>ERZ827522.803-NODE-803-length-34203-cov-6.898442_pt1 | contig 34203 bp, 25 predicted proteins | sample MGYA00519580_ERZ827522 | MGnify/ENA primary metagenome ERZ827522 (study PRJEB31778, sample SAMEA3449340) | human gut metagenome | biome: human gut; feature: human-associated habitat; material: faeces | place: United Kingdom | collected 2010/2012 ... | reverse complement strand
CACTGGAACACGAGCCGGAGGCAGGTAAGATTGAAGGGCCTGACCCCGGAGGAGTACCGGAATCAGGCCCTTGCGGCCTAGTCGCTATTTAGGGCGTCCAAGATTTGGGGCGCAGTTCACTGTGCTGGGGAGGGCTTTGCGTGACTGCGGGGTAGCACCTCGGACCTATTCCTCAAAACTGAAAATTTTTCGATTTTGAGGAATAGAATTAAGCCAGCTCGGGCTTTTGCGAGGTATATTCGTTGCAGAGCCTATTCCTCGAAACTGAAAAATTTTCGTTTTTGAGGAATAGCGATAAAAGACCGCAGGGAGGCGCCAATGAAACTCATCAATAGAACGTCATACATGGACATGTTGACGAGCCTTATTGGCGTGCCGGACATCAAGGTCATAACGGGCATTCGCCGTGGCGGTAAGTCAAAATTGCTCGAGGCCCTCCGCGATTACGTGGAGGCAAATCTGTCCAATTCGAATGTCATCCATATCAATTACAACCTCGACGAGTTCGAGGACCTGCTCGAATATCATGCCCTGCTCGCCTATGTAAAAGAGCATCGAGCGTCCGACAAGCAAAACTTCCTGCTTATCGATGAGGTTCAGATGTGCGACGGCTTTGAACGCGCGATCAACAGCCTCCATGCATCCGAGCAGTACGACATTTTCATTACCGGATCGAACGCCTTTTTGCTGTCGAGCGATCTGTCGACGCTCTTTACGGGGCGTACGTTCGAGATCGAGGTTTTCCCATTCTCGTTTGAGGAGTATCGTCTCTATGGCGACGAGGGCGATGTCGACCGCGACTTCGATGAGTACGCGAGAACCGGCGGTATGTCCGGCTCTTACCCTTATCCACTGCAGGAGCAGCGCTATCAATATCTCTCCAATGTCTTTAAAACGCTCATCGTGAGGGATATCGTGCAGCGGCATAACGTGAGAAACGAATCGGCGCTGCTGCGCATTGCCGATTACATGATGGACAACGTTTCCAACATTACGTCGGCACGCAACATTACTGATGCATTAAATGCGGATGGGCTAAAGATTACGAACAAGACGGTCGGCACGTACATGGGGTACCTGTGCGATGCGTTTGCCTTCTATAAAGTTCGTCGGTACGACATTCGCGGCAAAAAATACCTTAAGAGCGGCGAGAAATATTACCTGGCAGACCACGCGTTCAAATACGCACTGCTCGGTACACGTGATATGGATTGGGGACGCGTATACGAGAACATGGTGGCCATCGAGCTGCTGCGCCGCGGATACGAGGTATACGTCGGTGTGCTCTATAAAAAGGAAATTGACTTTATAGCAATCAAGCGAAGCGAGAAGCTCTACATTCAGGTGAGCGACGACATCAGCTCGGATAAGACATTTGAACGCGAGATTTCGCCACTGCTGAGCATTGGCGACGCGTACCCCAAGATGATTCTCGCCCGAACGCATCACGAGGCCACGGACCGCAATGGGGTGCAGATCGTGGACCTGGCGAGGTGGCTATGCGGCGAGGCGTAGCAGAAAGCCTATTCCTCAAAACTGATAAATTTTCGATTTTGAGGAATAGGACCGATGCGTTGCCTAGTTCGCCGCTCGCGTTCGTGCTCGACTTAAGCCCCTGCTCTATCCCAGCTCCTGCATGCGGCGGTAGATTTCGCAGATACCCTTGATGGTGAGCTGTCCGTCGACCACGTCGAAGGCATCGGTCGAATCGGCGACGATGCCGGCGAGACCGCCCGTGGCGATAACGGTGGCATCCTCGCGGCCCAGCTCGCGCTTCATGCGCGCGACCAGGCCCTCGGCCATGGCGGCGGCGCCCATCACGGCGCCGACCTTGATGCACTCCTCGGTATCGCGGCCGATGGCGTGCTCGGGCGCCTCGAGCGGCACGCTGGCGAGCTTGGCGGCACGGGCGGCAAGCGCGTCCATGGAGATGCGAATGCCCGGCGCGATCGCTCCGCCAATGTAATAACCGTCCTCATCGATGACGTCGATATTGGTCGCGGTGCCAAAGTCCACCACGATTGCCGGCGCGCCGTAGAAGGTCTCGGCCGCAACGGCGTTAGCGACGCGATCGGCGCCTACGGCCTGGGGACGCGCCGCGCGCAGCTTGGTCACCGCGGCCGTCTGCGGCCCGATAACGATGGCGTCCGCGGCAATGCGGTCGGCCACAGTGTGCCACTCGCGCGAGAGCTGCGGCACCACGCCGGCGAAGGCGACCGCGTCGACCGCGTCGAGCGAGAGGCCGTACATCTTAAAGAAGCCCATCAGGCGCACATGGATCTCGTCGGCGGTATAGGAGCGGTCGGTGGGCATGCGCCACGACTGCACCAGCTCGTCTCCGTCAAACAGGCCCATGGCCGTCTGCGTGTTTCCCATATCGATAGCGAGCAGCATGTCTACTCCCGGTGTTGGCATAAAAGGACGCGCACCATTGTATACGCGCCGTCGACGGCGCTCGGCCGCGATTCGTTTACAGTGATAGGGGCTGAGGGGTTTTAAATATGAAGGAATTATGCTCTACGAGATTTTCCTTGCCGTTTACCGAACTTCCGCGTAATATTCTTTTTTGCGCACATGAGGCGCCCAGACATTGCGGGGTGGAGCAGTCTGGTAGCTCGCCGGGCTCATAACCCGGAGGTCGTAGGTTCAAATCCTGCCCCCGCGACCAAGACTTTTAGCAGCTCGGGAGTCGTTTCGGCTCCCGAGCTTTTTTCTTAACGCTGGGTTTTGTGGGTGAATTGCGGGTGAAACTTCGTCCAGATTCTTTTGTGAAGCGAATAAACCACATGGTATTTCGAATTATCCGATTTGACTCGGCCGTCCAGATGGGTGCCATTCACCTTCTTTGAAGGAGGGCCGAACGTCATCATTCAGTAGAATGGTAACGTTCGGCTATTTTTGAAGGAGCGACCATGAAATCGGTCTACGACGCCCTCGACCCCATCGTTAACGGCTCAATTACCGAGAAGGAGAAGGGCACCAAGTACGAGGCCGCTTGTGTCTTCTTCCTCAAGTCCGACCCGTTCTGGTCGAAGTTCCTCTCGCGCGTCGGGACGCTCGAACAGGCTCGTGCGTGGGACGACTGCCCGGTGCGCGACACCAAGGACGTCGGCATCGACCTCATGGCGCAGATCGCCGGCTCGGGCGAGTGGATGGCCATCCAGTGCAAGTGCTACGACTCCGACAAGGCCCTCCCCAAGGGCGTGTGTGACTCCTTCTTCGCCTATGCGCTCATGCACCCCGGCGTAGACGAGCTCATGGTGATGACCTCCGCCGCCGGCCCGGGCGCCAACCTCGCGAAGCAGCTCGAGGGCGGGTCGTGCATGTTCGTCGACACCGCCAAGATGGCGGCGTCCAACATCGACTGGACCCCGTTCATCGATGGGGGGGGTATAGCTCCGAACGGGTAACGTTTGACCCGAGACCACATCAGGAGGAGGCGATCGCCGCCATAGAGGCGGCGTTCGCCGACCATGACCGCTGCAAGGCGGTCATGGCGTGCGGCACGGGCAAGACGCTGATGTCGCTTCGCCTCGCGGAGGACTGGATGCAGGGCGGCCCCGGCACCCTTCTCTTCTGCGCCCCCTCGATCTCCCTTGTCGGCCAGTCCATGCGCGAGTGGATGGCGCAGGCGCGCGTGCCGCTCTCGCCGCTCGTGGTGTGCTCGGACTCCAAGGCCTCCCGTCGCGAGGACGCGCTCCCCATGACCCTCATGGACTTCGAGTATCCCGCGACCACCGACCCCGAGAGCCTGTGGCGCTCCTACGCGGCGTGTCGCCGTTCCAATCCCGACGGGCTCGTGGCCATCTTCTCCACCTACCAGTCCATCGACGTCATTCACGAGGCTCAGGCGCTCGGCGTTCCAGACTTCGAGCTCATCGTATGCGACGAGGCGCATCGCACCACCGGCAACGCCCTGCCGGGCGTTGACGTCACCGAGGCGTCGCACTTCATGAAGGTCCACTACGACGAGAACGTGCGCGCCAAGAAGCGCCTCTACATGACCGCGACCCCGCGCATCTACGGCGAGAGCGCCAAGCGCAAGGGCGCTGAGGACGACTACACCATCGCCTCCATGGACGACGAGTCCATCTACGGCCCCACCGCATACCAGATCAAGTTCGGCGAGGCGGTGGAGAAGAAGCTGCTCACCGACTACAAGGTCGTGGTGCTCACCGTTCAGGAGGACGCGCTGGGCGAGCGCGTCTTCGTGCAGGGCGACGATGGGGTCAACGCCCGCGCGCTGGAACCATCCGACATCGGCAAGATCATCGGCTGCTGGAAGGGCCTCATCGACCACGGCGAGTCCGTGCCCGAGGACGCCACCGGCCTCGGCGGCATGCTGGTTGTCGACGACGTCGACCGCATTGCCGCCGACGCCAAGCCCCTGCACCGCGCAGTGGGCTTCTGCAGCACCATCAACGACTCCAAGACCATCACCGAGGCGTTCGCCCGCACCATCGAGAAGTACGCCGAGGAAGGCCATGATGACCTGCCGCTCAAGTGTGAGCTCAAGCACGTGGACGGCAACATGCCCGCCGACGCGCGCTCCCGAAACATCTCGTGGCTCGGAGGCGACGTGGCCGACGATGAGTGCCGCATCCTCACCAACGCCCGTTGCCTTGCGGAGGGCATCGACGTGCCCAACCTTGACGCCGTCATCTTCTTCAACGCCAAGAACTCCACGGTGGACGTGGTGCAGGCCGTGGGCCGCGTCATGCGCCGCGCCGAGGGCAAGGACTACGGCTACATCATCCTGCCGATCTTCGTGCCCGCGGGCATGACGCCCGAGGAGGCGCTGGACGACAGCAAGGTGTTCGCGAACGTCTGGAGCATCCTGCAGGCGCTTCGCTCCCACGACGAGCGCATCGAGGCCAAGGTCAACGCGCTCGCGCTCAAGCAGGAGGCGGAGAGGAACAAGGGCAAGAGCGGCGTCGACCACAGGGGATGGGACGCGGGCCTGCCCACCAAGGAGGAGCAGGAGGCCCAAAAGGCCGTCGAGATCGCCCAGGGCGTCCAGATGCAGCTCTCCCTGTTCCCCGTGGAGCGCTGGGAGAAGGCGGTCCAGACCACGCTCGTCAAGAAGTGCGGCACGCGCATCTACTGGGACGAGTGGGCAGAGGACGTCGCCAAGATCGCCCAGCGCCACATCGACCGCATCGGCGCGCTCGTGCGCGACGACGCGGGCATCGCCTCCGAGTTCGCCGTGTTCCTCAAGGGCCTGCGCGACTCGCTCAACCCCGGTATCACCGAGGATGAGGCCGTGCAGATGATCGCCCAGCACATCATCACCGTTCCGGTGTTCGACGCGCTGTTCGGCGACTTCGAGTTCGCGAAGTCCAATCCGGTCTCCATCGCCATCGACGCCTTCCTCGCAACCCTCTCCGAGCACCGCATCGAGGAGGCGTCCGACGCCGAGGTCCTCGACGACGTGTACGCCAGCGTGCGCCGTCGCGCCTCGGCAATCCAGTCCGACGCCGCCCGCCAGCAGCTCATCCGCGACCTCTACGAGAAGTTCTTCAAGGTCGCGTTCAAGGCGACGTCTGAGAAGATGGGCGTCGTCTACACGCCCACCGAGATCATCGACTACATCCTGCGCGAGACCGACCGCGTGCTCGAGCGCGAGTTCGGCAAGTCGCTCGCCGACGACGGCGTCCACATCCTCGACCCGTTCGCGGGCACGGGCTCGTTCATGGCGCATCTCATCGAGAGCGACCTCATCCCGGACGACAAGCTGGAGCACAAGTACAGGCACGAGATCCACAGCAACGAGATCCTGCTGCTGGCGTACTACATCATGACGGTGAACATCGAGTACGCCTACCACTCCCGCATGGGCGGCGGGTACGCGCCCTTCGAGGGCGCGGTGCTCACCGACACGTTCCAGATGACCGAGACCAGCAACACGCTGGATGAGGCAGTGTTCTCGGAGAATTCCGAGCGCGTGAAGCGCCAGAACGAGCTGCCGATCCGCGTGATCGTGGGCAACCCGCCGTACTCGGTGGGGCAGTCCAGCGCCAACGACAACAACCAGAACGAGAAGTACCCGACGCTCGACGCACGCATCGCCGAGACGTATGTGGCGCAGACGACCGCCACGAACAAGAATTCGCTCTACGACTCCTACATCCGCGCTTTCAGATGGGCGTCCGACCGCATCGCCGACCGTGGCGTCGTCTGCTTCGTTAGCAACGGCGGATGGATCGACGGCTCGTCGTCCAACGGCTTCCGCAGGTGTCTGGCCGACGAGTTCAACAGCGTGTACGTGTTCAACCTCAAGGGCAACCAGAACACCTCGGATTGGAGGCGCGAGGGCGGTAAGGTTTTCGACGCGGGGGCGAAGATCGGTGTCGCCATCACCATGCTCGTGAAGAACCCCGACTCTTCCGAGCACGGCGTCATCCACTATCACGATATCGGCGACTCCCTTCCGCGCGAGGAGAAGCTGTCCATCATCCGCAGGTTCGCGATCGACGGTTCGATCGAATGGGATGAAATAAGGCCTGACAAGTACGGCGACTGGCTCAACCAGCGTGACGACTCCTTCTACGATTTCGCCCCCATGGGCATCACCAAGCGAAAGCCCCCACTGGGCATGTTCGAGATCTGGTCCGCCGGTCTCAAGACGCAGCGCGACCCTTGGGCATGGGGTTTCTCGAAGACGGGCGTCGGGGAGAAGATGAGGCGGCTCATCGAGGGGATGGACGATGAGATCCAATCCGCCGGTGCTGCCGATCGCCCCATCACCTACGATCCCGAGCGCTTCAGCTGGACGAGGCGCATGGAGGACGCCGCGAAGAAAGGCGAGCGGCTGGTGTACGACGGTCGCGAGGTGGTTCTCGGCTCGTATAGGCCCTTCTGCAAACAGTGGGTTTACTACGACCGTGTGATGAACGAAAGGACCTACCAGCAGCCCCGCCTTTTTCCTCTCGCGGAAAGCGAGGGGAAAAAGGCCGAAAGGACCTACCAGCAGCTCAATATCTCCTCAAAGACAGCGGAAAAAGGCGGGGCCGAAATGACCTACCAGCAGGGCTCCCTCCAATGCCTAGAGAACGTGTGCATTGTGTATACGGGCGGAGCAGCGATGAGTGCGCTGGTTACTACTCGGCTGCCCGATCTGCATTTCGTCGGAGATTCTCAGTGTTTCCCGTTTTACTGGTATGAAGCGAATAACGCTGCTGGGGGATTATTCGGTGATGATGCGGGTGACTATGTCCGGCACGACGCCATCACCGATGAGGCACTCGCCGTGTTCCGCGAGGCGTACCCGCATGCGTTCGACGGGCTCAACCGCCGCACCATCGAGCAGGCGAAGGCGGACGGACTCTCGAATGCCGTCGCGAACAACGAGCAGCGCTTCGAGGTGGCTAAAGTCGACATCTTCTACTACGTCTACGGCATCCTGCACTCGCCGGAGTACCGCGAGCGCTTCGCCTCCAACCTCAAGAAGGAGCTCCCGCGCATCCCGCTCGCGGAGGACTTCGTCGCGTTCTGCCGTGCGGGCCGCGAGCTCGCCCATTTGCACCTCGATTACGAGGAGATCGAACCCTGGGCAGCGATCGAGGAGGACGGCGACTCCGTCGACCCCGGCAGGACCGTCAAGATGAAGTTCGGCAAGTGCAAGAAGTCCGAGGAGAACCCCAAGGGGCAGGACATGACCGTCCTGCACGTCTCCGAAGGTATGACGCTTCGCAACATCCCGCTTGAGGCGTACGACTATGTGGTCAACGGGCGCTCCGCCATCGGCTGGATCATGGACCGCTATCAGGTCAAGAAGGACAAGGCGTCGGGCATCGTGAACGACCCCAACGAATACTCGGATGATCCGCGCTACATCGTTAACCTCGTCGAGCGCGTCGTCACCGTGTCCGTGAGGACCATGGAGATCGTGCGGCAGCTGCCGGCGCTCAACGAGAAGGGCCAGACGGCCAATTGGCCCTCGGCTTGGAAGGTTGGGTAGGGCCTTCTGTAAATGCCTCCATTTGAAGACGGGTGCGACCGCTCAGATACGCTGCAATCGCACCCTACATTTCTTGCTTTGGGCGGGCGGGCTTTCACAAAGAGTGCGGCCTTGAAGTCTTGAGGCTTGACTTCGAAACGAACCAGCGCCCGTCCTGACGCCATATCGTCTTGAGCCCGACCGTGTGGCCCATGAAGACGCCGAGCCTCTCCACGAGGTTGCTGAATACCGCGGCCCATGCGCCACGTGGCGGGCGGTTGACCTTATGGGCCAGCTTCTGCCATCGGGCCATATCAATCTTTTTGGAACGCCCGCGTCGTCGAGGCCCTTCGGGAGGCACTGTGCCTCGGCGTAGACTCGATCATCCTCCGTCGGTATCCCGCAGGTTCCCGACAGGTCTTTTCCCCTGAACAACTGAATCACCTCCTTTCCATTCGATTGCGGGTTCTCGTCCGGACGCGATTCCGGCATGCGCGCCCGCATGGGAGGCCGTGCTTGCGGCTCCCCCGGTCGCACCTCCGCTGCGAGGCGTCAAGGGGCCGCACGGAACCCCGCACAAACCTCCGCTGCGCTCCGGTTGGTGGAGGTTGCCGTGCAGCTCCCTTGACCCCTCTTCGCTGCGGTGCGGGGCTTCTGGGAGCAGAAGCCAAGGCGCGGCAAGCAGCGCCTGCGGCTTCTGCCAGCAGGGCGGAGATGATTGGCCGACACGGCCGGAAAGGAGACGGAGATGCAGGAGCTCATGCCCGAGGAGGTGGCGGCGACGGTGCCGCCGCTGTACGCGACCGAGGAGGAGCGCGACCCGGTGGCGCGCGTGAAGCTGTTCAGCTGCCTCAGCGGGTGGACGTGGTACGTGACCGAGTACGACCCCGCGACGGGCGAGGCGTTCGGCCTCGTAGAGGGCTTCGCGGACGAGTGGGGGTACTTCTCCATCCCCGAGTTCGAGGCCCTGAACCGCGCCAAGGGGTTCGGCGTCATCGAGCGCGACGAGCACTTCGAGCCCGCGCCCGTGCGCGAGGTCAGGCGTTAGAGGCGGACAGGCGGGGCCGTATCGGCCCCGCCCATCGCTGCGGAAAGGATGAACGGGAATGAAGTTGGAAGAGCGGAAGGGCCGTTACGTCGTCTACGAGAGGAGCCTGCTCCACTCGTACAGGAGCGCACTGCGCGACGGCATCACCTACGGCGCGAGCGACGACGCAGGGGAGGCCATGGGGCTGCTGGACACGGTGTTGGAATACGGCCTCAGCGGCTTCGTCTACGATACGGAGGAGAACGCGGTCCGCGACCCGGTGCGCTCCGAGGGCTGGATTTCGCTGTGACCGCCACGGGGTGCCGCGCCTCACGGCGCGGCGCTCCGGGCCCGCAAGGGGCCCTGCGCCCGCTCGGCCTTCGCTCGGATGCGGGGATCCGTCGCTTCGGCCTCGCTCTCGCTGCGCGGCGCGGGGACGCTTCCAGACGTCGCCTCCCCACACCGCTCCGCTCACGCCGCCCGCATCCCGCGAACGGCTGCATTCGATCGCTTGCTCATGGCCGCGATCATTCCGCCGTGTCGCGCGCTGCGGGCTCTCGCTCCGCCTCCGCTCGAAGGCTCTTAGAAATCGCCTTCGCTTCGGCTGCGCTCACATCACTGTGGTTTATCGGGCACACGTTCCCGACACCCACGGTGATGCGAGATGTGGGAACTTGGCCATAACCGTCGTTCCTCCGGTTCTGCCCAAGTTCCATCTCGCCCGCCCGTCGGCCGGGGATTGCGGGAACCGCGCCCGTCGGCGCTCTCCCGGGAACCTTCCGGAACGGCGAACCGCGCCCGTCGGCGCTCACGCGTTCGAAAGGAGATCCGAAATGGGAGACGGGAACAGGGACCGCATCGTGAAGGTGTGCGTGACGGCCGCCGAGGCCGCGCGCCTGAGGGCACGCGCAGCGGCGGCCGGGAGGTCGGTGTCGTCGTACATGCGCGCGAGGTGCCTCGCAGGCGGCGAGGAGCGGGTTGCCCCCGCCCTCGACACGAGGGAGCTGAGGCCGCTCTACCAAGAGCTCCGCAGGTGCGGGAACAACCTGAACCAGATTGCCCGTGCGCTCAACTCCTTCGGACCCGGCGCGGTGCCTGAAAGCGCCGTGGAGTCTGCGCTGGGGTCTTTGGGCGCTGCGACCGACGCGGTCGCGGGTGCGCTGTCACAAGCACGCCGGTAGAGCGGCGATGGAACCACGTTCCAACCGCATGGGAATGTGGTTGGAACGTGGTTCGAATAAACCTCGAGCAAGCACGGGCAAATTATCCGAGCGCCTCGTCTTCCGGCGTTAGAAATGGGGTGTCGAATGGCCCTGAAAGGAGAGGGGCCGGAAAGCGAGAAGCAATGAAGAAGAACCCGTTCGATTCCAGAAACAGCCTCAAACGCACGATCGTTTTCGCCGACGAGCGCACGAAGAAGGTCGTTGACGGCGGCCTTTCGGTCATGGCAGAGGTCGACCGCAGCAACCTCTCGGCTGCCGCCGAGAAGCTGCTGCTGAAGGCCCTGTTGACCGACCGCCAAGAGGTCTCGGGCCCCATGGGCCGCGTGTATTCGGGCGAGTCCACCGTCAAGGAGGAACTGGCGCGCGCGTTCCGCAACAACGCCGCAGGTGCCTACTCCGAGGCCGCCAGCCCGCACCTGCTGCCTCTCGTCCGCTGTGCGGCGGGGGTCTTGCAGGGTTGCGTCGTCGACTCCAGCCGCGACGAACATTACCACGCCGCATCATGTTGGGACTCGGTGGTGAACCGCCTCTCGGCGGCGAAGGACAACGTGATCGCCCATTCGCTTCTCGACGAGGCCGGGGATTACGGCGGCTTCCTCGCGGGCTGCATAGAGGCGCCGATCGACGGCTACCTCTCGCTCGTCGTCGTCAACTGGAAGGAGCTCGGAAACTACACCTACACCTTCCGCGCCCTCGCCGACATCGTGGACATGGCGGAGGAGCCCTCCGCCAACCCCGAGTCGATCGAATGGCTGCGCTCCGCCCTGGTCGAGTGCTCCGATGCGGGGTGGCGCGTTGCTTAGCCTCGCCCTCCTGCTCGCCGTGGCCGCCGCGCTGGCCCTGCTCGCGGCTCCGTATCTCAGCGCGGCCTCCCGCCTCATGGCGGGCGACGTCGCCGTTCTGGACGGAACCCCCTTCGACCTCCTGCTCAGGTTTTACTCTGACGGCCTCGCGTCCCGCGAGGCCGTCCTCGTCGCGCTCTTGACGCTGGCGTTCATGGCGGTGCTTGCTGCCATGAACGCCGCCAAGCGCGCCGAGGGCGAGCGCGAGGTGCGCGACGGCGTGTACGGGGACGCCAAGGTGCTCAGCGGGCGTGCCGACCTTCGCCGCCGCAACGACTTCTGGGACGGCAGGGGCGTCCCCGACCGGGCGGGGCTGGTGCTCGGCGCTGGGCGCAAGGGCTATTACTTCGACTCCTCGGTGCCCCACTGCGTCACGGTCGGAAAGACCGGCTCGGGCAAGTCCCAGCTGCAGGTTCTGGAGACCATGCATCTGCTCATGGCGGCGGGGTGGAACGTCATATCCACCGGCAAGAGCGAGATCGTGGAGCTCACGGGCGACAAGGCCCGCGAGCTCGGCTACGCGGTCACGGTCCTCGACCTCAAGGGCTACCCCGGGGCCAGCCCGTACAACCCCATGGGGCTCGTGGTGGATGCCGTCGAGGCGGGCGATGCCGATGCCGCCGCGAGGCTCGCGCGCCAAGTGGCCCGCGACCTCATCCCCATGGGCGGCGCTAAGGACACGTACTTCCCCCGGGCTGCCCGCAACGTCCTCGCCTCGGTCGTCTACGCCGTGGCGCAGGAGGACATCCCGAGGGGCGCGAAGTGCCTCGCCAGCGTCGCCGCCACGGTGGCGGCGGGCACCGCAGGCGACGACCCCCAAGACCCCTCCGCCGGGCTCAAGGCCTACATCCGCTCCCTCGGGGAGGGGTGCCCCGCCTACGCGATGGCATCCGACCTGCTGTCAGACGGCGGCGTGACCACAGCGGGGAAGAATGTGCTCTCCAACCTCAAGGAGGCCCTGTCCATCTTCTCCGACCCCGGGCTCGCGGCGATAACCTCTGGCGAGTCCGTGCCCATCACCGACCTCATCGAGGGGAGGTCCGTCGTGTATATCCAGATGCTCGACGAGGGCGACCCCTACTCCACCGTCTACAACTGCTTCCTCAACCAGTGGTGGGACGTCGCGCAGCGCGTCGCCGCGCGCAACGGCGGCCGGCTCCCCCACGTGACGGGCCTCGTGCTCGACGAGATAGGCAACACGGGGCGCGTCGCCTGCCTGCCCAGCATCGCGACGCTGGGCAGGTCGCTCGGGGTCCACGAGTACCTGTTCGTCCAGAACCTCAAGATGCTCAACGCGTACAACGAGCCGGGCGACGGCGGCGCGGGCAGGGACAAACTGCTCGGCTCCATCGGCATCAAGGCGGCGCTGTGCCTATCGGAGCCCGACGACTTCAAGTTCTTCACCGCGCTCACCGGAAAGAGGACCGTGAGGTCGCGCGGTACCGGCAGCCAGAGGGCGCAGGGCCGTTGCTCGGCATCGACGAGCTACAGCGAGGTGGCGGTGCCCCTCGTCAACGAGTGGGAGTGGCAGGGACGCGTGCCCATACGCGACGGCCTCCTCGTCGTGAAGGGAGGCGAGAACTCCGCTCCCGGCAGGGAGGGCGTGTTCCAGCTCCCCCTCGACTACGCCAACCGCACCCCTGCCGGCCCGTTCTTCGGTCTCGGCAGCGAGGACGACGAGCGCCGGAAGCGCGCGGATTACTACCGCCGTGCTGAGGAGGCCGCCGAAGGGGAGGGCGGTGAGCGGACCGCGCCGTGGACGCCGGACTTCGTCGCGCTCCTCGCGGCGGGAGACCAGCGCCCCGCCGTTCACGATGAGTGGGAGGCGTGGGACGAATGACGGTGATAAAGCAGGTGGCGGTGACGAGCACGGCGCACCTCAGGAACCTCAGGGGCTACCTCGACCGGGACAGCGCGCGCCATGAGGCGCTGGCGATCGACTCCCAGAACCTCGTCGACGCGCGGGGCTGGGAGAGGGAGTTCGACCGCACGCGGGAGGCATACGGGCACAACTCCCCGGCGCGGGCCGGGTGCAAGGTGACCTACTGCTATCACCAGATAATCGCGTTCATGCCGCAGGAGTGCGACGTCAACGGCGGAAGGCTCGCCCCGGACGACTGCATGGCGTTCGCCCGCGAGTGGGTGGGGCGGTACTACCCCAATCAGGAGGCGGCGTGGGCACTCCACCGAGAGAGGTGTGCGGCGGACGGCACCGACCGCTACGCCGTGCACATCGCGATCAACAGGACAGATCTGGAAACGGGCCGCAGGCTCGACGAGGGGAGGGCGTCCCGCCAGAGGGTGCTCCACGCGTCGCGCATGCGGGAGATGGACAAGGAGCACGGTCTGGCGCAGTTGGAGAGCGGCAGGCGGAACGACCGCGTGCACGCCCGTCAGCGGTCGCGCGGCGAGGTCAGGGCCGAGCGGATAGGCCGCTCCGAGGACCCCGGCTTCGAGACCGACCTCGAACACGTGCGCCGGGTGGTCGGGGAGAGCGTTGAGAGGGTGTCCGCCTCGAACGCGCCCAACAAGATGCGGGCGCTGAGCGTGGATTGGCTACACTGATGTGGACAGTTCCGGGAGGGGCGCAGGAGACGGGAGGGCCGTATATGAGGGACCCCAGGCACCCGAGGCATTTCACCGACGAGTTCAAGAGGCAGATAGTCGACCTCTACAACGCCGGCAAGCCCAAGCGCGAGATCATGGACGAGTACGACCTCGGCAAGAGCACCGTGGAGAGGTGGATCAAGTCGATAAACGCGACCGGCTCGCCGCGCGCCGCGTGCAACCGCACGCCCGAGCAGAACCGGATCCTGGAGCTCGAGCGCGAGAACCGCAGGCTCCGGATGGAGGTCGACGTCTTAAAACAAGCGGCGCTGATATACGCTCGAAAGTGAGGGCCATAGCGGCCAACGAGGGCCGCTACCCCATATCAGCGCAGTGCAGGCTCCTCGGCGTCGCGAGGTCGACGTACTACTCCATGCGCTCGCGGGCCGACCGGCCCGCCGCGCCGGACCCCGCCGCGCCGGCCGTGGTCGCGGCCCACGCCGCCAGCAAGGGCCGGTACGGCTCGCGCAAGATAAAGGCGTCGCTCGAGAGGTCGGGCGTCACCGTCAGCCGGCGCCGGGTCTGCCGCATCATGAGGGAGAACGGCCTGGCCAGCGCATACGGCAGGAAGAGGTTCAAGGTGCACCCCGGGGCGGTCAACGAGGCCGACGTGCCCAACGTCGTCGCGCGCGGCTTCGGCGGCAGGGCGCCGCGCACCCATATATGCAGCGACCTGACCTACGTGCGCGTCGGGGCCTCGTGGAACTACGTCTGCCTGCTCGTCGACCCCTGCAACAGGGAGATCGTCGGCCACTCCGCCGGGCCCAGGAAGGACGCCCGGCTGGTCAAGTCGGCGTTCGCGACGCCCTCCATCCCGATCCCGGACATCGAGGTGTTCCGCACGGGCCGCGGCAGCGAGTTCGACAACGCCGAGATCGACCTGATGCTCGAGGCCTTCGGCATTGAGAGGTCGCTGTCGGCCAAGGGCTGCCCCTACGACAACGCCGTCGACGAGTCGACCAACAGGATACTGAAGGCCGAGCTCGCCCGCCGCGAGACGTTCGGCACGACGCGCGAGCTCCGGGCCAAGCTCTCGGACTACGTGCACTGGTACAACAACTTCAGGATCCACTCGACGCTGGGCTACATGTCTCCGGTCGAGTTCAGGGAGGCGGGGCTGTCCCTCCCGGAATCGTCCAAATAGGTGTTGCCAATCCAACCGCCTCTTTGATTATCAGCCGGGGCTATCTCGGCTTTTTTGATTGGGGCGGTTGTTATGTTGCTGAATCTTTAAGGGACGAAGATTGTTTTTCAAAGGCCCACGATGTGCATCTGGTCACTCATATCTTTTCGAGACAGAACGATAAGAAGCTATATGATTCTCTTGTTTAAAGATGGTGAGTTCGATGATTCCCAGATTCCAAGAACTATTAGGTCTCTCCTAGATCCCTCTCTTCTTGCCCATTAGAAGATTCAAAGACGCGCGCGAGCGTTGCTTACTGGCGTTTGATTCATGAAGACCACGCTCTACTTTTCTTGAATGCGTTAGCCAGGCCACTCTTTCGATGAAGTCCCAGACGCCTCTGATACAAGCGAAACATTGGGGCATTTTGCTGTATTTCGCGGCTGCGTACACGCTTTCGTCGTCCGCCACGTGCTTAAACGAATTGCGTGCTTCAGTGGATTTTCGTGTCACTGGCGCTTGTGCTGTTTGGGGCGCCGCTAATTGCTTCAAAAACTAGAGCTAACACTGTGTCTATAGAAGGACTGAAAAACAAAAGTTTGCTGAGAACGTAACCTGCTTTTTATAAGAGCAGATTTCCGTCTGCCTTTATAACAATTCCCGCGCTTCGAATAACTGGACTTCCGATGCAGAAGGGATTGTAAGATAATCTTCTCTTAGTAACATCATTTGTGATGGGGGATTCGATATGAAAAAGGCATTGCGTGCCTCAACAGCTTTTTCTCTTGCTGGTCTTTTGACCATTTCATCCTTTATGGGCCCTGTGACTGCCGCCTACGCTGTGAGCAACGTCCCGTCTGCGGACGCTGCCGTGGACGCTGCGACTGCAGACAATGATGGCGTGGCCTCGCGTGATGCGGGCTCTGTCGATGTTGGCGCTGCAGATGACTCATCGTCGGCAACGAACGTTGACGAATCGGCTGATGAGGATTTTGGCGTTGATGTATCTGAGAACTATCAGCAGGCTGAACCGGTCGATTCTTCTTTCCAATATGTATATCTTGCCTCCCCGAGCCTTCCCAGCGGGACTGATCAGGTCGTTGCCTTTGCTACTCCCGATGACGACGATAGCCTTTCCTCCGCAACTCTCAACTATGTAAGTGCCAATGGGATTCAGGGGACTATTGAAGCATCTGGAACGGCTGACAATTCTGCTGCCTTTGTATTTGGCTCGACGTTGAAATCCAATACTTACTTTCTGACTTCGATAACCTATGTTTTGCGGGCCGATGACTCTGAGCATGAGTTGGATCTTTCCGACAGGGATTATTCGTTTACGGTCGTTGATAGCTCCGTGAGCTCCGAGGGCACTTCTGTTTACTATGCAGACGGTGATGGCAATGCCGTTGAGGCTCAATCAATCCAGCAGGCGTTGGAATGCGCTGATTCGCCTGATGGAGTATCTACCTACGCTGAGCGCTCCGCGCGTAATGTGGGGGTTATTGCACTTGACGCCGGACATGGCGGGGTGGATTCTGGCGCTCAGGGTAATGGCAAAAGTGAAGCCGACCTTACCTGGAAGATCATGACAGCCTGCAAAAATAAACTTGAAGCTTACGGCTTTAAGATCGTTCTTGCGCGCGAGCAGTCTGGCTACTATCCCAGCAATGATTATCTTTATCGCGTACAGCGCTGCATTGATCAGGGCGCGCAGGCCTTTGTTAGCTTTCACATCAACTCTGGGTCTTCTGGAGCTCACGGCGCAGAAGTTTATGCTCCTACCGCAAATGGCACCGACTACACGCAGGTCTCTGTTGAGCTTGCCAACAAGGTCATGAACAACCTTGCTGCTATGGGACTAACGTACCGCGGCGTATTTCAAATGGAGGTAGGCGACGAGTTCGCCGTTATCCGCTGCGCTCGCGAGCAGGGAATTCCAGGTATTCTTATCGAACATGGCTTTATCTCGAATTACGGTGATGTGGTCAACTATTTCTCGGACGATGGTTGCCGCCGTCTTGGCGAGGCTGACGCTGCCGCAATCATCGCGCAGTTCCCGCATCCCTACTCCGTCAATGGAATTTCCTTCTCGGAAGAACTGGGACATGCGGGGTCAACGGTAAAAATCGGTGTAAATGTTAGCGGCAAGACTGATGGCCTTAGATATAAGTTTGTTTGGCATAGGGCTGGGTCTGATTGGAGTGATTCCAATTGGGGTGTAATCGGTCAAGACTTAACTTCGCCGTCGATTTCTTGGACCCTGCCCCAGGCTGGTGAATATGAGATCTATGTTGATGTCATTGACTCCAATGGGTATGTGACTAGCACTTCTAAATACAAAGTTGTTAATTGGTCTCTTGAGTCGCTCGAAGTCTCGGGCGACGCCCGCTGCGGCAAGCCGGTCAAGCTGCAGGCCAAGGTGTCCGGCGACGCCTCCGGCCTCAAGTACAAGTTCGTCTGGGAGAAGGGCGGCTGGGCCAAGTGGGGCGTCGCCCAGCAGCCCTCCGCTTCCTCCTCCTGCGAGTGGACCCCGACCGAGCCGGGCGACTACACCGTCTACCTCGACGTGATCGACGGCTCCGCCGAGAGGCACCTGACCCGCAAGGTCACGGTGGAGGGTACTCCAATTATGGGAAGTCTGCAGACTTCAGTTGATGCTATGGTGAACTTATATGAATCAACAGGACATACATATCCCTCAGACGAATTTATTTCAAAGGGAGCACCTACTATTCGCGATTTTTGTTCATTAATTGTCGAAGCCGCTGTTTCTGAAGGGGTTCGTCCGGAAGTTGTTTTTGCTCAGGCTATGCTTGAGACTGGATGGTTGCAATTTGGAGGTTCCGTAAAGCCGAATCAGTGCAATTTCGCCGGACTGGGCGCCGTCAATCAACAATCGGGAGGCGCTAGATTTGACGATGTATATCAGGGCTTGCTTGCCCAAGTCCAGCATCTTAAAGGATATGCTACTGGTGCGGCGTTGAATAACGCTTGTGTGGATCCTCGATATGAAGTCCTTCAGTCTAAGGGTTTTCTCGGAGTTGCGCCATATTTGGAAGATTTAAATGGCCGCTGGGCTGTTCCGGGTGACACATATGGTCAGAATATTGCGCGCATTATTTCTTTAATTGGCTAACATCAATATGAATTCTCTAGGTCGACTGCGCTGGTTGTAGTCGACCTTACTTGTATGGTAAATCTTGGCCTTAAATTGTTACTTGCTAGCAATATTATGTTGGAGTGAACTATCGGGGAGGTTCTATATGCATTTCTTTAGAAGTAAGGCTGTCCGTGTCGCTTTTTTCTTCTTTTATTTCTGTTTGGCCGTAACTCCTTGCTTTGGTTTGAGCGAAGCGGGCCTGTCTCCATCACAGATTGAAGATTCAACACGGGCCGATGATTTAAGTGCAACTTCGCCGGTTTCAGAGGACTACTCTGTCGACGGCCTCTCGGCAAAGGCGTCCGATGGAGGGTCTCCTCTCCTGGGCGACCGCTGCTCGCTCGGCCTGGCCGCGTCCGGCAACTCGGGCTCGGTCCGCTATAAGTTCGTCTGGGAGCAGGGCGGCTGGTCCAGGTGGGGCACCATCCGCCAGCTCGGGCCCGAGGCCTCCTGCGATTGGGTGCCGGAGGTCGCCGGCGACGTCAACATCTTGGTCGACGCCGTCGATTCGGCCGGCAACGTGAGGACCTGGAGGTTCCCCGTCAGGGTGGAGAGAAATCTATCTAACTTCACTTCAATAGATTTGAAATCTGATTCATCCAATTTGTGCGTAGGGGATACGCTTTCAATTACACCTCGGATTACCATCCGAAAGAATAATCAGATTTCATACAAATATGTTTGGATGCGGAACAACTGGGCTGAATGGGGTGTGATTGACTCCGGCAGAGGTAAATCCTCAATTGACTGGAGAGTCGATAAATCTGGCGCTGTCACCGTTTTTGTTGATGTTATTGATGAGGCCAACGATCAGACGATGACCTCGAAGACTGAATGCTCGATTGGCTCCGAGAAGTGGAATTACGAGTCCCTGAGTTCTTCTGCAACGCTTGTCAGGCCTAATGAAAGCACTGAGATCGATGCTAGATGCTCGGGTGATATTAATTACTTACAGTATAAGTTCGTCTGGAATAAGAATAATTGGGCTGACTGGGGCGTTGCTCAACAGGGCACAAGTTCACACTTGCAATGGGCTCCAAAAGACGCCGGAGACTATGAATTGATCTGTGACGTTTCGGGGTCAGATGGAGTTGTCCAAACAAAAAGAACAATCATTAGCTGTTGGGATTTCTCGAGGATTACTGCAATTTCGACTGATGGCAATAATTCTTGGGGAGTTCGAGCTGATTTGGGAACGCTTGCAGCTGAAAAATCTGGACAATTTCAGTTTAAATTTGTTTGGGCCAAGTCCGACTGGAGTAAATGGGGTGTTCTAAAAGAATTTTCCAGTGTGAATGACGCCTATTTCAATCCCTCTGCACTTGGATTGCAAGATGGTTATTACGATCTTTACTGCGATGTCTTGCTTCCTGATGGCACTCTCCAGTCGAAGTCGACTCAGATTTACTACAGCCCATTTGGCAGCTCAACGGTTTTGGGGGTTAGTCGTATTGGACTCGTCACTTGGCTTACGACGCATCAATTTGATGGCTATTATTTAGGAACGAGATATTCCGGTGGCTTCTCCTATGATAGTTGCCTTTACCCAAAAGGTGCCCCGAGATGGGATGGCTATACTGGCATGAATTGCACTGGCTTCGTGGCCCATGCTTATGCTGCGGTTGGTGGCGATGTCAATCGTATTGCGCAGAATAATAATCACTCTCCTTGGGCTGGGGGGCCAGGCGGTGGCGGCTATATTAACGCTTGGAGATGGTATGGCTATGCTCGAGATTTGGGATGCAAAATGTATGAGTTCCGTACTGTCCAAGATATGCTAAATAGTGGTTATGCTCAAAAGGGAGATATTATCTTCTTTAAGACTGACGGATCAATCGACTGTCATATTGGGTTCTTCTGGGGAGATAATCCGCATGACAATAAAATGTGGCATCAAATTCTGCCTGGGAATTTAATCGGACCCTGTTTTAACAATGCGAACAAAGGAGAGGTTCGGCAATCGGTTGTTCTGATTAAATAGTGCTTTAATTTCTGAATGGTATTTGAAGCAACTAATTGTGAAACGGTGATTCTGATAAGTAGCGCAAGCAGAAGACTTACTGGCATAATAATTACATATGGTTATATACTGGCTCAGGCTTTAGTCGGCTTTGTATATGTTCCGATGTTGTTGCAAAACATTGGACAAGACGAATATGGACTCTATCAATTGATAGGTTCTATCATGTCTTATATAGTTTCCATTAATGGGATTTTGTCTGCCGGTGTTGGGCGTTTTTATTGCAAGTATATGGCAGAGGGCAAAAATGACTTAATGGAGAATACACTCGCAATAGCTAGGCGTCTGTACTGGGTCCTATCTGTGTTCGTGATGCTAATAAGTTGCGTTCTCGCCGTGGTTGTTCGGTTTGTATATTCAGCCAGTTTTACAAACTCACAGCTTGATGAGTGTTCCGCAATGCTTGTTGTATTAGGGATCAACACAATTGTTATCATGAACAACACTATTAGCGTTGCGGCGATAACTGCTAATGAAAGGTTCGTTTTTTTGAAGGGCTCGCAATTGGCCGCCCTAATAGCTCAGCCTTTCATTGTGTATGGACTTACGACAATTTTTAAGAATGCATTAGCCGTATGTTTAGTTGTGCTTGTTACAAATGTGTTGTGCGCGGTGAGCCAGCGTTTGTTTGCTAAATATAATCTGCATATTAGTTTCAGATATCATGGCTGGGACATGAAACTGGCTAAAGGTTTGTTATTTTTTAGTGGCGCGATTGTATTGGTGACGATTGCTGACCAGATTTTCTGGAAAACCGATCAATTAATTGTCGGCTATTATTTTGGTGCTGCCGCCGTTGCGGTATATTCTGTTGGATCTCAAATCTACACGATTTATATGACAATTGGTACGGCAGCCTCTTCAGTTTTTCTTCCTCGAGTTTCAGAACTGTATTGCCAGAATAAGGATATGTCTGAAATTTCGGATCTCTTCATTAAAGTTGGTCGCATTTCCTTTATCGTCTGCGGATTTGTTCTTAGTTTATTTATTGTTCTGGGGAAAGATTTCATCATTATTTGGGCTGGTAAGGACTATATAGACGCTTTCTATATCGCCTTGATCGTAATGGTTCCATTTACCATTGACTTAATTCAGAACCTGGGACTTACCATAATGCAGGTTGCGAATGTTTACCTGTATAGGGGGTATATGTATCTTGCGATTGCGCTTGTCAACGTGGTCGTGACGATTATACTGCTCAAGCTTATGGGCATAGTGGGCGCAGCAGTTTCAACAGCCATCGCTATGGTTATAGGCAACGGTTTCTGTATGAATTGGTATTATTCTGAAAAGCTTGGGTTGAACATAAAGAAATTTTGGCTTGAAATTGCCAAACTTTCCGTCTTGGTTATTGTCGGTACGGGGGCTTTGCTGCTGCTCTATAACCTAATTAAAAGCCTTTTATCTGGCCTTGTGGTGGTTTTGGTTTCAGCAATAATTTATTTCTTTATCTATTTCTTCTTGGTTTTGATGTTTGGGCTAAACGAATCCGAAAAGACGAGCATATCTGCATTTATCAAGCGATAATCTGCGACGCTTATTAAGCAGAATAGCCTAATGTACTTTCATTACTTTTATGACCAACCGGCTTGCCTGACATTTGATTATCGAAGGCTAAGTCGGTTGGTTTTATTACTCGGTGCCAGGAAAAATGAGCGATGGCAACAGGGCGATTAGCTCAAGACTTTCAGTATCAATAGTTTTAGCTGTTCACAACAGCGTATTACTACTCGAGATAACAAATAGTGCTTATTCTTTGCCGCAAGGAACAGTAAATAGCTGTCAGGCCTGTAGGTGCTGCAAGGGACATCAGCTTTAATTGAGGGATTAAATAAGGCCTCTGAAATTGAAACAAAGTTACGTTTTTTGGTCTCATTATTGTCACTGAGCTCGTTGATCGATAGGAGATAAAGATACTGTTCCGTTCTTGTTTTCCATGCCAGCCTTTCTGTTTCTTCTCCCCAACGAGCAGCGATTTTCACTAGGCTTGAGGTGACGAAGGTTAAATCTGAAAGCTGTTTTTCCTTATAGCTGTGTGTTGCACTTTGTCCGTTTTGACAATTGTAATAATACAGCGCATCACTTATTTGTAAAACCGATCTGGCTGAATCGACTATGGGTATCATTTGCAGAAAATCTTCTGCAAAATCGATTCTCTTTGTATCGGTATTGCTTAAATCGTCAATCAGACAGTTTCTTTTGATTGCCTTTCCCCAAATTGAATTGAGTTTCCCTCGTGCCAAACATTTTCTGACTTCGGCGAGATCGTCACCTTCATAGATGCCAGACGGAAGGGCGGGATTGATAAACGGATCGTTTGAATAGTCTGGGTTTCTTGTATAGCTGAAACAGATTATGTCTGGATTGCACTTATCGATTTCGCGAGCAAGAATAGATAGGGTATCGAAGCGCAAAGAATCATCTGCATCAACAAAGACCAGGTAATCTCCGGCGCTTATCTCCGCGCCTTTTCGCCTGGCCTCATATACGCCCATATTATTTTGTCTAACGTAATGAGTATTGTTGTGAGATTCACAAAACACTTTGCAGACACTTTCAGTAGCGTCCGCTGATCCATCATTGATGAGAATAATTTCATAGCCGTCATATGTTTGTTGGTAGATGGATGATAGCGTTTCTGGCAAACTGGATGCCGCATTATATGCAGGGATAATAATTGAAAACAGCATTTAGTTCCTTTCCGTATTGGAAGAACAAGATGGTTAGTTAGAAAGCCCGTTTACAATGTCCCTGTATAAAATAAATTGACGCTTGGCAATGGCCTTCCATTGAAAGTGTTCAATTGCATACTTTCTAGCTGTATTTGCAAGTTTACAACGAAGCTCATCGTCATTGAACAGGGTGAGAATTGCGTTAGAAATGGCTTCGAGATCAGATTCTACACCGATTCCAATTCCTTTATTGTTCGCCGTTTCTTTCCATGTGGTTCCCTCGGTAACAATAATTGGGAGGCCATATGCTAGCGCTTCCAAAACAGACGTCGGGAAACCTTCAGTGCGTGAAAGTTGGATATAAAACTGCGATTTGAGAAAAGCGTCCGCTTTAGATTGACCATTAACTGGACCATTTAATAAAACAATATCGGATACTTGATTGTCGGCAATAAGTAGTTCCAGTTTGGCCATAGACCCATCTTCGTCTGGACCGTAGATGTAGATTTTAGCTCCGAGTCCTCTTAGCTCATCAGCAATTAGCGGCAGACTTTTGATCAGTAGATCAAGACCTTTGACCTCTATATCTAGGCGGCCAATAAAAAGCGCGATGCGGCTTTCTAAGTTTGAGGCTTTGGCTTTTGGGATGCTAACACCATTTGGAATAATTCTTGCTTTCCTATGTTTAAAGCCGTTTGAACTCATCGCCTCTTTTTTCGATAGAAAATGGATACAATCAGCATTGCGAATAAAGGCGTTATAGAAGAAAACATTAAGCAATTGTTTAGCTAAATGATGCTGTTCTTGCGCCACATATGTTAGAGACCCATGTGGTGTGATGATGTATGGGATCGCACGTCTTCTGAGCCAATGGCTTAGTTTAATGTGATCCGGCCTATATATCTCATGAAATATTACGAGTGACGGATTGCAAAACGGTTCAGGAAGTTTTTCTATGCATGACTGAAAGAAGACGGGATATTTCGCATCTTTAGGTCTGTAGTTTGTAAGATTTAATAGAGCTATATTCATTTCCTTTATTTCTGACTGCTCATTTAGGTATTGAGGCACCACTGTAGACACGCCAGAAGCGAAATCACTTGTAATATATGCCACATGAAGGACTATTAAACTATCGGTAGTTTTCATTAGCGTTTGCTCCCGCAGCGGTGTTGGAGGTTTTAGTTGACAGATTCACAGTTGGTTTCAGTGCTCATGCCTTGTTATAGGGAGAGCGCCAAAGATTTTACTGAGGCACTAGCGTCTATTTTAAAGCAGACCTATCATCGAATCGAGGTGGTTGTTGTTTTTGATAATCCAGATGACAACACACTTTACGATATTGCTCAAAACTATAGCTCTCATGACAGCAGGATTTGCCTCGTGAGAAATGAACGCAATCTTGGTCTTGCTGCATCTTTGGAAAGGGCGTTCAAGGTCTCACGCGGTCAGTATATCTGCCGAATGGACTCAGATGACATTTCTGAGGCGCAGCGCATTGAACGGCAGTTGTCGTATCTTGAAGAACATGAGCTTGACCTAGTGGGTTCTTATTTGAACGCCATTGACGAAGACGGTAGTCAATTATATCTCGTTGATTCAATTCCAAGTTCGAGTGAAGGCGTTAGGCGTTCTCTTATGATTAGAAATTGCGTACCTCATCCGAGTTGGTTTGGAAGAAGGTCTGTATTTGAAATGGGGTATCGGTCTGTTCCGCTAGCAGAAGATTATGACTTACTGTTGCGTGCCGAGCTGGAAGGGTTCACTATTGGAAATGTTCCAGAGCCGCTCATTCGATACAGAATGACTGTTAATAGCATTTCGCGTAGCAATTTGTATAAACAGTTCGTTGTTTCTCAGTGTTTACGTTCAGCTTTCAAAGAGGGTCGATCACTGGATGTCGATAAGATTGATACAATCGTCGCCGAGCGGTTCGATCGGCGCCGAGCTGAGAACTATCTAAAGGCAAATGCATTATTTAATAATGGGTTGAGAAATATTCATTCTGGTAATCGAGCAAAAGGTATTTTCCAATTGCTTCAAATCCCATTTTGCTCTAAGTCGTATTTAATGAATGTCATTAATATGGCGCGTGTGGTTGCAATTAAAACTTTTGAGAAAACCTCGTAGTTGTGCACCTACGCTTAGAGAGACATGGCGTAACCATGCCGTTCGACACTCGTAAGATTGCTAGCTTTGAAATCTAGGGCGAGGTTTGTTGCGGGGTTCTCGATGCCGTGTGCACCATTCGTGGTTGATTTCCGATCTCAGCCGAACACGCTGCGCAGATAGTTCGTATCCGCGGCTAGCCGAACGCCCCCGCGGCCCCCATGGACCCCGGGGGCTCCGTTTCCCCAGTTGAAGGAACGGTGGATATGTGTTCGATAGGTCCGGGGGCCATTCTCCGCCCTCAGTCTGGCACCTCTTTCCAGACTCAGCTGGACGGTCGGTCCGCCTATTCCGTTTTGCCTTTGGGCTAGGCCAGCGGGGCGACGCGCCTCTCTGCGCGTGCCCTCTCGATGAGGCTCGGCGTCAGGTCGAGTCTTCCGATGGGCACGTCCTCCAGGCTGTAGGCGCCTCCGCATCGCCGCCGAGCATCGCCTTGGAGGCGCGCGGGCGTCCAGCTCCAGCATCTTCTGGCCCGTGTCCCTTTCGTGTCTGGTGAGCCTGCCGTAGACACTCGGGGTTGCCTTCTCGGAACCCTTTTTCTTTTTTCCGGACATGCTGTCCTTCGAGTCCCCGGGGCCAACCGGTTCGGCTCTCAGGGTAACGGGTTCCCACATTCATCCGTCCATGTACGGATGAATGTGGGAAGTGTTCTGATTAAGTTGATAATCAAGGGTGCACCATTCGTTGTGTCTATTTAACCATTTGTATATCTCTCGCTATAATAATGAGAAAAACTAGAGATCGGTTTATGTGTATATGACACCCAAAACTCTTATCGCTATTCCTGCTTATAATGAGGAGGAATGCATAGAAAAGACGATATGCGAGCTCAGGCAAATTGCACCTGAGTTTGATTTTGTTGTTATCAATGATGGGTCTCGAGATCGAACGCTAGCTATCTGCAAGGATCTTGGTTGTGACATCATTGATATGCCCATTAACTGTGGTTTGACCGTTGGGTTTCAGACGGCTGCGCGTTATGCGGTTGATCATGGATATGACTATATGGTTCAGTTTGATGCTGACGGCCAGCATTGTCCGGAATATATAAAGGTCCTTGTTGATAGGGCTCAATCTGATGGATCAGATATTGTCATTGGCTCTAGGTTTGTAAGCGTGCGCAAAGACAAGACGCTTCGCATGATCGGCTCGCGTATGATTACGGTGCTAATAAAGATTCTGACAGGCAAGAGGATCAGTGACCCAACGTCTGGATTTAGGCTATTTGGGCGGGATATTCTTAAGAAATACTATTACGACAATACCTTAAATCCGGAACCAGAATCTCTCGCTCTCTTTTTGAAGCAAGGGTATTCCATTTCAGAGGTACAGGTTAAGATGCGCGAGCGTCAAGGTGGCGAGAGCTATCTTAACCCTGTTAGGTCTATGCAGTATATGGTTCGTGTTTTCGTTACGCTCCTTGTCGTTCAGTGGTTTAGGTGATCCATTTGCCGGTCTCTCTTCGTATTTTACTTCTTGTTTGCGCTGTTTTGGTATTCGTGTTCGTATTGCGCAAATTAAAAAAATCCCAAATGCAAGTTTTGGATTCTCTGTTTTGGCTGCTATTCAGCGTCAGTTTTGTAATTTTGGGCGTTTTTCCACAAGTTGCAATGTGGCTTTCAAGTCTATTTGGTTTCATGTCGGCTTCTAACTTCGTGTTCCTTTACGTTATTGCCGTTCTTGTGGTCCGTGATTTCTGTAATTCTCTTCGCCTCTCTCGACAGGAAGAGCGTTTAAACTCGCTTGTTCAGGCTGTTGCGTTAAGTAGGGAGAAGGAAAAGTAGGCTATGCGTTTCGCTTTAGCGTATAAATCATCTCGATGTGAATGTCCCTACTTATATTACTTTCAACAGTTGTGAACAGTGCTTGGTGCCCATACTTGTCATCCAGACGACTGGGAACGATTCTTCTAGGGCCCTTGCAGCTTGATTTGGATAAAGGTGAATTAGCTCCGTGTTGTCTCGATGCATAAACCAAAAGCAAATAATGAAAGCCGTCTTCGTTGCTCTTCTCTTTATTGTCGAGCTTCTGTGCATGAAGCACTTTTATGCGAACCACTCTGTCTCACAGCTGTTTGTTTTAGCGCTCTATTGCGTCGTTGTAGATGTTGCCATTTGGCAATCATATTGTGTCTTCCTTTCCTCAGATGATGAAAAAAAGCGTGACAACTGTTCTGGTCGCTGCGCTCAATTATTAGTCCTGTTGCTTGCGGCATTTGCTGTGGCGGTCATCTGGGAGGGCTGTACCGTTCTTGGCTCGCCGGCTTCTCATTTCTCGAATATTGCTGACTGGAATAAAAAGCGGCTCATATTCTTTTTTCTGATTTCCTATTGCGCAATACTCTATTTATTCCAAAGCGGCTTTTCTCTGAAAGCGTTGTTCCATTCTGCTTCGGCGAGGGTCAAGGCTACCGACTACGTTTCCCTGCTGATTATCGCATTCTTTATTGTTTTTGGCTGCTCTACGATTGCATTCGTGAATGGGTTCATTAATGCTGTTGTTTATTTCCTGCTGGTAGTCATAACTTCGGTTTTCACGGCTTGCTCGGGCATTCGAAAGAGAAACTCTGCCCTTCCTGTTGCTTTCTTTATCGCTGCATTCTCAATTGGTGTTTTCCTTGTGGTGAGCACTCCGATAACGACGGGTATTTCATGGGATGATCAAATTCACTATTCCAATGCCCTTTCGACATCTTATTTATTTGAAACTCAAAAAACTGATACGGATATTAAATTTACTGACGAAGCGGTCCGTCGTGCACAGGGCTATGAAGAGCCCTCTCTTTCCCATTTTGATCGAGCGGAAATTCTTGAGCATGCTAGGCAGTTGAATGGCTCCTATAGATCTGATATCGCTTCTGGTCATGTGCAAGTTAACAAGCATGAAGAATTCGTTTATACGCTTAGCAGCATTGGGTATATTCCATCGGCAATTGGCCTTTGGCTCGCTCGCCTTCTGCATTTCGATTTTTCTTCTATGATTCAATTCGCTCGGATTTGCAATTTATTTAGTTACTGTCTTGCAATTGCCATTGCAATCAAAGTTACGCCCTCAAAAAAGGGACTATTTGCTTTTGTGGGAATGCTGCCAACTTCGATCTTTCTTGCGTCATGTTTCTCTTATGATGCATGGCTCATTTCGTTTATCATTCTCGGTTTTGCTTATTTTTTGAGGTATGCATGGGGTGATTTAAATGAATTTACAGTTCGCAATATAGCACTCGCATTTTTATTTACCTTTTTAGGACTCGCAGTCAAAGCTGTGTATTTTCCGATAATCGGTCTTTTCTTTATGGTTCCGCGTAATCGTTTTGCGGGCTCGAAGCAACGAGTTCATTACTATGCCGCCGTGTTTGTTTTGGGCTTGATTGCTTTTGCCTCATTTGCGCTTCCGTTCTTGTTTTCAACGGCCAGCGGATCTAACGTTGGCGATATGCGAGGCGGCTCCGATGTTAACTCTGGTCAGCAAATCGCTTTCATTTTCGCCGATCCATTGCGCTACGCGGAAATACTCGCCAATTATTTTTCAACTTATTATTTAAATCCGATAACCTCTTCTGGATATGCATTGAACTTTGCATACCTTGGATCGCTTGCTGCTCAGATTTCTGTAAATGCAATCCGTGGGTTGGTTCAGGTGCTTCCAGCTGTTTGCCTATTGTTGTTTGGGCTTTTTTCGGCCGATTCGATTAGCGTGAATCATATTGGTCTCGCACAATTTCTTTGGGCCTCATTTGTGTTTTTGTTTACGGTGATTTTGGTCGCTACAGCACTTTATGTATCGTTTACCCCCGTTGGCTTGGGGACGGTTAATGGTTGTCAGAGTCGTTACCTTTTGCCACTCCTGGTTCCTTGCCTCTCGTTTATTCTTAACCAGGATCGCTTGGTCTATGGGGATGGTAAACGATTCGTTTTAGTGTGCCTCGTATTGCCGTTTGTTCTGGCTGCGATTTGCGAGTTTGTATTAATTGTTGGAAAGTGTTGCTGATATGGGCATAGTTTTTAATACCGAATTTAACAATAAGCTAAATTGCCGTGGCGACGGCAAGCTATATCTACTGTATGAAGCCGCATCCGTTTTTCCTGATGCTGTTGAGTCGAAATCACCCAATGGGCAAATTCTGCCCGCAAGAATCATTCCTTTTTCAGAGACTGAATTTGTTGTTGTTCTTGCCGATTTTGGTGTCGACCAATCGCTGTCTTTCTTTAGCGGAGATAATGTAATTTACCAGCGCCGCATCAATCCTGGCAAGTTTTCGATTGAGTCGAAAGTTAACGGCTTGCTGCGCGCGGAGCATTGTGGACAATTTCGCAATATTGACCGTTCTGGCGTGCATGCGCTCGCTTCTATCCAAATTGAGAGCTTTATTCCCTGCGTTGATGGCGTAATCGTTAGAGGTGTTCTTTCAGGTACTGATTGCCTTGAGGGTGATCGTATTGTCGCTTTTAATGAAGAAGCCTGCGTTATTGGCGAATCTTTGTTATTTAATAACTTAATAGCCGATGCGAATCCTGGTTTAATAAATTTCTCTCTTCATATTCCTAAGGTCGGGGATAGCCTGTGCATTTGCATGCACAGGGCTTCTGGTCATCTAGATACGTTTATCAATCTAAAGAAAGATATGCTTAAGGAGCTTTTGGATGAGGCTGATCGGGACCATGCGTGCGCATTCGATCAACCCCGTTATTTGTCCTGGTTTTCTGGGCGCAGATTGACTGGATCCGATTCGCGGGCACAAGCACAAATAAAACTTGCATACCAGCCCTTGTTTTCAATCATCGTTCCTCTATATAAGACTCCCTTGAATTTCTTCAGGGATATGGCTGATTCTGTGATTGCTCAGACGTATTCGAATTGGGAACTCATCCTGGTTAACTCTACGCCAGATTACGATGGCCTTAGCGATTTGGTCTCCGAGTATGTGACTGCAGACTCTAGAATTAAAGTTACTGATCTTGAGGGCAATCTAGGTATCACTGAGAACACCAATGTCGGAATCAAGATGGCCAAGGGAGACTACCTTTGCTTTTTCGATCATGATGATGTTCTCGAACCGAATATCTTGTTTGAGTATGCACACGCTCTAAATCAAAATTCGGATATTAATCTTCTCTACTGTGATGAAGATAAGCTATTGCCTGATGGGTCCTTGGCTCATCCTACTTTTAAGCCGGATTTTAGTCTTGATATGGCTCGAGACAATAATTATATTTGCCACCTTCTTACTATTAAGAGGGCATGTTTAGACAGAATTGACCTTTCTAACAGCGAGTTGGATGGCGCCCAGGACCATGCCATGGTGCTGAAGATTGCCGAACTTGGTGGGACGATCCATCACGTTCCTAAAATCTTGTATCACTGGAGAATAAGCGAGAATTCGACTGCGGGTAATTCCGATAGTAAACCCTATGCAACCCTCGCTGGAATAAAAGCTGTTCAGGAGCACCTTGATAGATGCGGTATCAAGGCGACTGTGGTCAATTCTCATAATCGTGCTTTTCGTTATAGCCCCATTTATGATGTTCCTTCATCTGAGTCCTGTTCATTAATCGTTACCACCCGCGGCAATTCTTCGGTTCTTTCGACTCTTGTATCTTCAATCAATGACACCGATTTTGATGATCTTGAAGTCGTTTTCGTGTGCTCGCAGGAAGCGGAAGCTGCTGTTAAGCAATCGAGCTCTGGACTTCGTTGCCGCTATATCGTTCACGCGCTTGATGACCCCTTTAATATATCTGTGTGGAGAAATGCCGGTCCTCTCGCCGCGCGTGGCGAGCAACTCGTCTTTATTCATGACGATATTCAGGCACTAGACTCCTCGTGGCTAAAGACTCTCGTTGGTTTTTCTCAACGAGAGGATGTTGGCGTCGTTGGAACAATGACGTGCGATCTTGACGGCATTGTGCAGCAGGCAGGCCTGTCTTATGTTGGAGAATCAATCGTCAACCTGTCGCAAGGCATTCATCGCTCTTCTCCTGGCTATATCTATATGCCATTGACCGTAAGGGATGTATCGGCGGTGAGTGGTGTCTGTTTAGCTATTTCACGCGAACATTTTAATCGTCTAGGTGGTTTTGATGAGTCGTATCTTCTTGACTATTCGGATGTTGATATTTGCTTCAAGTCTTCTCAAGCTGGGTTAAAAGTGATCTATACACCAGAGGCATGTCTCTACCATATGGCATGTGTTGACAAATCCCTTGATAGTAAATCTCGCTCTCATAAGCATTTTGAGGATAAGGCACGATTATTGCATAACTGGTCCGAGCGTTTCTCTGAGGGAGATCCATGGTTCTCCGTTAACTTTTCTCGAGATCCCAAGCGCGCAGCGTTATATAAGTTCGATCCTTTTGACTACGAAGCGATTTGAGTGCTTTAAATGAAACAAATTGCCTGGATAATATCTCCGCCGGCAAAGGGTTCTGGCGGCTTTCGAACCATCTGCAGCAAGGCTTCCTTTCTAGATTCTCGCGGATATGAGAACTACTTTTACATTATGCCGGGCTGTGAAGCATACAAAAGTGCTCATAGAGTTCAGACCGAAATAAAGGATTGGTTTGGTTATTCGCCTAAAGAAGTTCGTGTGGCTCCGAGTGTGCCCGAGGATTTTTTGCAGTAATCGCCACCGCTTGGAATACGGCGCACTTTGCATCTATGCAGAAGTGCACCCATAAGTTCTACTTCATTCAGGATTTTGAACCTTGGTTCTATCCGATGGGGGAGATGTATCTAAATGCCGAAGCAAGTTATCGTTATGAACTAAACCCCATAACAATAGGCAGATGGCTTTCTAAAAAAGTTGAACCCTATTATTCGCATGAAGTCCCATATTGTGATTTTGGCGTTAGCGATATATATACTGCGCAGGAACAAAATCTAAGCAGAGAGTATGCTGTCTGTGCTATTTATCAATCCAATAAGGATCGGCGTTTGTCTGGCATGTTGCTTGATGCAATTAAATTGCTTCTCAAGCTAGACGATGCAGTTGTCGTATATTTATACGGCGAAGACGCAATGCCTCCCATTCGTGATCCACGTGTACGCAGCCTCGGCATCTTGACCGCTGATGAATGCGCCTCGCTTTATGCCAAGTGTGTTGCCGGCGTATCGTTGAGCGTGACTAATCCCTCTCGCCTGCCTTTCGAAATGCTTGCATCGAAGCTCTCGGTAATTGAAATAAACCGTGAGAATAATCTACTCGACTTTCCGGAGGGCACCATCCACCTCGCTGAGCCCTCTGCTTGCGGCATTGCTTCTTCTATTCTTGAGGCTCTTTCAGGCTCAAAATGCGATTCGCCTAATCGATTTAGCTGCACGTCGATTGAGCGTGAAAATGAAATGTTCTTCGAGGCCTTTACACGTTATCTGAATGAAGAGCCATCCTTGGTTAGCGGGAAGTCCGCCTTCGGGAATGTGCTAAAAACCGAAGAACTAAGTAAGGTCTTCTTGCTCAGCGATCATCTCGCTGATGCTCGATTGCGATCGTCTGCCATGTCTCAAACGCTCATTCAAGCTTCTTCTGTTGATTTGACTGTGCGTTTTGAGTCGTCTTTGATGCCTGTGGATGTTCGCGCGGCAGTTTGGTGTGCCCTTGATCAGTCTGATATTCGCTGGATTAGTCTTGAATCTAGGGACGGTCTTTTTGCGGGGCATGTTCCGCTGTTTTTAAATGATGATGAAGAGGCCTATCTTCGCATTCATATATACTCTTTTGCGGAAGACGGCAAGAATCCGCTTTGTGTCGCCGAGCTAAGCCAACTAGTCTGTCTTTCGCCTTCTCGCAACGCTCATCCTGTTGTTCGTTCGGTTGAAAGTGGTGCATGCAGCGTGTCTGCCGTTTTTAACCTATCTGATGATTATTGTGAACCGTTTCAGCCTTCTGCTTCGACGGGCGTCGAAGGCGGTCACGGTGCTCTACTCAAACGTTTATTTCGGAGAAACTAATGGCGCGCTTTAACCAATGGACTCAGCTACTTAAAGCCTCTGCGACATCGCGCAGGCACGATGAAAAATCCGATGGTGTTAAGCAAGAACGCTATCTCCTTTTGGATACGGCTATGGGAAGCGAGAACTCTGCTGACCATGTGATCATGGATGCCTGTGGCTGTATCGCGGATCAAATCTTTGGCGGTGCGTTGCCCCATGTGGCAACGCACTATTATTCCAAAGAGCTTGAAATGTATCCTGAATACGTAAAGCTGTTGTGCGGCACCAATATTCTGTATACGCATATGGCTGATCAGCAGCAATGGGCGCTTGCCAAGCGGTTGGGCAATAATAGAAATGTTGTTTTGTTCGGCGTGGGCATGTCTGATATTGGGGTGGACGATGCTATCGACGCCTATACAAAGAAGTTCTATAAAACCTTGCTATCCGATGAATATCTTCATAGTGTTCGAGATGAAATGACTAAGAAGAGGCTTAACTCTATTGGCATAGAGAATGTTCTTAATACCGCATGTCCGACCATGTGGTCGTTAACCCCATCTAGGCAACTCGAGATATCCTCTAAGCGTTCTAAAAACGTTGTTACGTCAATTACCGATTATTGTTTCGATGCGGAACGTGACCGTAAGATGCTGGAATTGCTGTCGTCGGAATACGAAAATGTAACGATTTGGATTCAAGGAAGCCATGATGTTGATTGGTGTCTTGATCAAATAGTCGATCTGAAGCAATTTAATGTCATAGGCCCCAATATCGAAGAGCTTAATCGTGTAATTGAAACCGAGGAGTTTGATTATGTGGGGACGCGTCTCCATGCGGGCATCCGCTGTTTAAATGGAGGACATCGCTCTCTAATTATTGCAATTGATAATCGAGCCCGCCAGATCGGTGAAGACACGGGACTTCCCGTTCTTGAACGCGAGGACGGCTATCTCCATAAATTAGCTGATTGGGTAAACCATCCCGTTAAAACTGAGATTAATCTTCCCTGGACGAGCATCGATAAATGGAAGAAACAGTTTAATTAGCTGTATTCCTTGGCTATTGCTTTCCCTATTTCTTATCGTGTGGTGCCTTTGGCGTTTCTCCGATTATCCAACCCATATTTGTGGCTCGAATTAGATTCGTCAACATATAGGCGACTGATCCAAATCCAATCAGGTTAATTGCTGCCATCGCCATTGGGGCTATGTTGGGCCAGTAGGTAAAAGAAATGTAAACCAGTGGAGAATGAAAAAGATATATTCCCATACTGTTTTTGCTAATCTTTTCGGTTAGTAGGTTTGCCTTTTGGGGGATGACACAATAAATTGATGCAAGCGCCATGCAAGTAAGGGCGGTGGAAGCAATGGGGGGCACCACTTGTTTTAGTAAGTTTACAAGGAATAATAGTATTAGGACTATTGATATGCTTTTACGCTGTTAGCGTCGGATTATTTTAGCCAAATATAGTCGGCCGAGATTGACCAATCCC
>ERZ827522.778-NODE-778-length-35023-cov-5.122741_pt1 | contig 35023 bp, 24 predicted proteins | sample MGYA00519580_ERZ827522 | MGnify/ENA primary metagenome ERZ827522 (study PRJEB31778, sample SAMEA3449340) | human gut metagenome | biome: human gut; feature: human-associated habitat; material: faeces | place: United Kingdom | collected 2010/2012 ... | reverse complement strand
CGGGATTGGTCAATCTCGGCCGACTATATTTGGCTAAAATAATCCGACGCTAACAGTTTTTATTGCCGCCATTTTGGAGCTGATGTAATGCAAAGTCGCAAGGCGTTTGTTGTCGGTATTAATGAATATGCCTCGTCTCCACTTTACGGTTGCGTTGCCGATGCCAATGCTGTGGCCGAGGTCTTGGCTAAAAACGGAGATGGTTCTCCTGATTTTTCCGTTCGCGTTGAGACAAATGTACAGCATGCTTATGTGTTGAGGCAGATGGTCGAAGAATGTTTCTCTGGGGAGCCTGAGATTGCGCTGCTGTATTTTGCTGGGCATGGCGGAAGGTGTGATGCTACTAAAAATGGATTCATCTTATCTGGACAGGGTGACCCTATGGGTCGGCTTTCTCTCGACGAAATCCTGACGATAGCAAATGACTCTAGGGCTAGGAATCGCGTAATTCTTCTCGATAGCTGTAATTCTGGGTGTATGGGGGCTCCTGGAGTGCTGGGCGGGACATCCTCCTTGCTTGGTGAGGGTTTAACAATTCTAAGCGCATGCTGTTCTAGTGAATGTGCGGAGGAATATGACGGCCGAGGGACTTTCACATCGCTTCTTGTGGATGCGCTTAATGGCGGCGCAGCAGATGTGATGGGGCATGTTACCCCTGGTGGAGTCTACGCGTTTATAGACAAGGCTCTTGGACCATGGGATCAACGTCCTGTTTTTAGGACCAATGTCAAATCATTCATATCGCTAAGGAAAGTCGTTTCGCAGGTACCTGATTACGTGTTGCGACAGTTGCCATCTTTGTTCGATGCGCCCGGTGCTCAACTGCCCCTGGATCCTTCTTTTGAACCTACTAACAGTCCTGATTGGGAAGAACATCAAATTGTTGAACCCTATGCGACGAAGGATAATACGGAGAAGTTTAAGATCCTTCAGCAGTTGGAGGGCATCGGCCTTGTCCGCCCTGTGGGGGCAGAGCACATGTACTTTGCTGCTATGGAGTCTAGGTCTTGCGAGCTAACGGCCCTGGGCAAGCAGTATTGGCGCCTTGCCGCTACGGACAAGATTTAGCTGCTTGTCGGATTCAATTGTGCTGCTTTCAGACAGGATAAAATTCTTATGGTCGTTATTTTTAGGCGTTTGAGCTTTGCCTGTATATGGGGTGTGTTGTAAATGCTGTTCAACTTAATTGTTCGTGCCAATGAGACACAGCCCATGTTGACTTCTAGGATGTTCGAGGGAACTCCTGAGCAGTTGACGAGCGCCTATAGGACTGGCACCGGTTTTGACTTTAATGCCCTCGCTCAACTTCCTACTGTTATGACGCGTGAATTTGAGTCGGATGATATGGGTGCCGTGGCCACACTTGGCTATATGGATACCCCGTCTATCAACCCCGTGATCTCCAAGCCTATTCTACGGTTTCCATCGCAGGCATTGTTGAATCTTGGTCTACTTGACGAGAACTGCTGGCAAAATAAACGTACTCATTGGAGACTTTGCGAAGGAGACCCTTTTCGTCTGTTTTCAAAGTTTCTTGATAACTCCCCCTTGGCGGTTGAACCTGAAAGGTCTAGTGCGTTTGACCCAAATCTAATTGCTGTCATGATGCCATTCACCGATGACCCTTCAATAGATCCTGTATATTCGGCGTTGGTCGAAGGCTCTAAGAGGGCGGGCAAGAAGTGTAAACGCGTAGACGAGATTTTAACTCCCACAGATATTACGGTAGACATATTTAAATTGATTGCGTCTAGCTCTTCGGTAATTGCAGACATTACTGGCCTGAATTCAAACGTTATGTTCGAAGCAGGCTATGCGATTGGAATGGGCAAGCAGACCGTTTTGATACACCAAGGTGATGTTCCTAAACTGCCTTTTGATGTTAGTCATAGGAGGGTATTTAGCTATCAGCGCAATAAGGACGGATTGGCGATACTTTCAGACAGGATTTTCAGAATTTTGACGAATGCTCAATGAGTGCTTTCTTGAGCACTGCTGCATACTGCGATCCGGCAGCGTCGATATTGCGCTTGGACACAGGGACTGACACTGGCTTCGGTGTCCATTTTTGCTAGTTGCCGGCCTTGCGGCGTTGCCGTATGTCACTCTTGTTCATGCCGTCCCAGCATACGTAGTGCGATACCGCTCATCTATCAAACGTCGTAACTTGTTGAATCGTTAGACAATTTGTTCGCCCATAGTCTCATAATCAAGTCGATGCAAACGCCCCTTCCATGGAGGTCAAATGTCTGAGCCAATTGTCGTAAATCTTGCTTGCTGTAACAACATTAACTGCGCAACTATTACGTTAAAACCCAATGCGACTACGGTTCTGCATGGAATGAATGGCTCTGGTAAAAGCTCGGTTGCAAAAGCGATTCAGCTATACAGCGGAGATGGCGGGCAGACGTTGGAAGTGTTGAAGCCCTATGCTTCAGAATCTCTGCCTTCTGTCGAAGGTTTGCCGTCTAACGCAAATATCCTTGTGTTTAATGAAGACTACGTCGATAGCACGCTGTTTAAAGGCGACATGGAGCTAATCGAAAACGGATATAAGATCTTTGTCGATACCCCTGAGTATCGTAAGGCTGCAAAAGAGACAGACGAGTTGCTAGCAGATGCCGTCAAAAGGTTGCGGGATGAGGGCAAGGTTGCTGAGCTGCTCTCTACGGTTAACAACTTACTGTCCTGCTTTGGGAAGGTTTCCAAACAGACTTATTCGAAGGTTAGCCCAATTGCGAAAGGTATCGTGTCAAAGGGAAACCTTGTTGAGCACATTTCTCCAAAGTTCGGGTCGTTCACTCCACTAATCCAAGGAGACAATGCCAAAGAATGGCTACAATGGCGCGACAAGGGCGGTAAATACAACTCACGTGGCGTATGCCCGTATTGTGGTAAGGTTCTCGAACAGTCTGATTTGGAAACAGGCAACGAAATGCAAGCCGTATACGGCGGAAAGTATATTGATAACTGCACAAAAACGATTGCGACCTTTGGAGAAGCCGATGTGCTTCTTAGCGAAAACGCCCGTGTTCAGGCCGACGCGATTTTACATGGGAAGCTAAAAGAAGAACCTAATCCTGAGAATGAAGCCTTTCTTGCGTGCATCAAGGCAGATGCGGAGGGACTTAAGGCCAAGCTCGAGAAAATTCAGCAATTAAATTACTCGTTCCTGAAGGATGAAGAGAAAGATGCTGACTATTTTGAAGGCTTGAAAATCCACGTCGAGCGTCTCGAAAAGATGAATTCACAATTTGCTGTTGAGCGTATCAATAGCATTAATGAAGTGCTGGACGAGCTTTCATCAAAGGTGAGAGAAATCCAGAGAGCCATCGGTCGTCAAAGCTCCGCATTGGGGAAATCCATCAATGCATCTATGGCCGAAATGAATGCTTTTCTGGAGTCCGCAGGATTTCCCTATGAGATCTCAATCGCTTCGCCAGATGGCTCTCGCTGTGCCGTCTCACTGAAACCTCGCGGGCTCGAGATGAATGTCGAGGATTTAAAGTCGCATCTAAGCTACGGCGAGCGTAATTCGCTTGCGATTGCATTGTTTTCCGCTCAGGTTAAAAGCGAGAAGCCGGACATGGTCGTGCTCGATGATCCGATTTCTTCCTTTGATCAAAACAAGAAATATGCGATTCTCCAAAGGTTGTTTTCGAAATCTAAGGGCGTTTGCAAAGGGATTACATCGTTGCTGCTAACCCATGACTTTGAAACGCTCATTATGATCGGCAAGGTCCATAAGGCCCTTCTATGTGATTCATCCTGCTTTTATGCGCGCAACGATGGCGGCGAGCTATTCCTGATACCTGTTGAGGATGATGATTTTAATAGCGCAGTGCAGTGCTTTAAAGCAATCGTTGCGAGCGATGCGTCCCTGCCTTATAGAGTTGCGTTTGCGAGGAGGGCAGTTGAAATTGCATATGGAAAGTCGCCTGCCTGGCATGTACTGTCAAGTTTGTTGCATCAGCGAGAGGTTGCCACACTAAATGAGCAAGAGCTTACTGACGAAGAGTGGAAAGAAGCCTGGAAGCAGCTAGAAGAAATCGGGTTTAAGGACTTTAACTATCAGGACTTATTGACCCAGCTTGGAACTGCAGAGCTGCTGTCCGTTTATGATCAGGAGCCTTCACCAGTCGAGAAAATCTGTGCATTCAGATTACTCGCTGCCAACAATGCTGACGAAATGAGCCAGGTCAGCAATCGTGCACATGTTGATGAGGCAGTATTTGAATTCGCAAACGAATACTTCCACATTGAAAACCTCATGGCTTATCAGTTCGACCCCGTTAAGTTCAATACAGTTCCGGCAGGGATTATCGAAACTTGCGATAAGTTGATTGCCGGGTTTAAGAGACAATGCGAGCAGCGGGCTGATGCTGACAATTAGCGACATCTTCTTGGTGTCCCTCTTTTAATAAAGGCATTCCATTGGCACATTTTTGTGTCTGGTTCAAGGATTGATTTGGAAGATTGGTGGCACCGGATTGACGGACCCCGGGTTCTCGCTTAGAGTAATCGTTGTGATGAGGCCTTGCGACGGTACGTCCGGCTTGGTCCGTGGGAACCGCCGAAAGGCGGTTTTCGCGTTTAAGGGGCCCATATGGATAAGCCATTTAAATCTATTGCCGAGCAGATTGCTATTCTTGAAAGCCGTGGGCTCGAATGCGATAACGATACTCGTTTAGTTCTGGAGCGCGAGGGATACTACCCGGTTGTTAACGGCTACAAGGATTTGTTTCTTGACCAACGGGATGGTTCTGGCCAAGAGGTTTTCGTAAAAGGGACCAAGTTTTCTGATATCTATCGTCTATTCGAATTCGATCGAACTTTGCGCCTGCTGATGTTTGAGTATTTTAACAAGGCGGAAGCAGTTCTTAAGACCGTCTGCTCTTATCGGTTTGCCATGGCTCATAAAGATAACCCAGAAGCATACCTTGATAGAGATTCCTATCGGGCTGAGGCCGGCTATCGAAAAAAGATCGACACGCTTATCGGTGATTTCGAGAAGGTGCTATGTAGGTCTAAAAAATGGAACAGTGATTATAAAAGGGACTACATTCGTCATTATGAAAATAATCACGACAATACGCCGGTATGGATTCTTATGAATTACTTAATGCTTGGCCAGGCATTCAAGTTTTTCGAGTTTCAACCAGAAAGCATGAGAAATTCCATTGCCAAGTCGTTTTCTGACCTTTATTCCGAGACACATGAAGTCCATAAGCGCATCAGCCCACGAAGGCTAAGACTTGCGTACGATCATATTAAAGATTTCAGAAATATCTGCGCGCATGACGAGCGCCTGTTCTGCGCGAGGGTGTCTCCATCACGTGATGTCAATTTGGTGGGTGTCTTAGGCGATCTTGAGCTAGTGCTAACTGAGGATGATTACAAGATGCTGCGTCGCCAAATACTGCTTGAAGCTCTTAAGTTAAGTGACTCGCTCAGCAGAGATGCCAGTGCAAGGGTTCTTTTTGCTATGGGTGTCAATGATTTACCGAGCGTGTTTCCTACGGAGATATTAGCGTCGTAATCGACGCGAGCGATGAATTTACTATACAAGTTGGACGTGCACGCGATCGCGCGGGTCGGGCGGGACGTTGCCCATTGGCGGTGTTCCGCCCGTGCGTCGTTGGCTATACGCGATGCGGGAGCTTCAACATGAGGCCGTCATGCGCCTCTTCGAGGCTTGGCACAGAGGCCTTCCAGGAAAAGTCTGTGAGGCTGCTGCTTAGGTCAAGTTCTGCGTGGTCGTATTTTTCAATTTTGCAGCCAGGGTGATTCTCGTTGTTAGCGCCGGAATAATTTAGCCAAATAGAGTCGGCCGAGATAGACCAATCTCGGCCGACCCGTTTTAGCCAACGTGTCCCCATCTCGAGCTACCGCCCCTTTCCCGCCGTCGCCTGCCGCACGTTCATGTCGCCCATCTCGAGCCAGGCGGCGTTGCGGACGATGCGGTCCATAATCGCGTCCGCGTGCACGCCGCCGAGCCTCGGGTGTCAGTCCTTCTTTCTGAGCTGCGTGCACAGGACGGTCGACACTCCCCCCGTAGCGCAGCTCGAAAAGCTCCAGCAGCATCCCCCTGAACAGCTCGTCCGGCCTCTCGAGCATCCACTCGTGTCAGGAGGCTTTCGACGGATGAGGCAACTGTCCTCTTAGTTTCGCTTGGATAACGGTTTTACTAGAGGGCGAAAGGTCGCAAGGAAGCCTTCTATTGCGAACGTGCCGATTAGGTAAGCAACGGCCCAGTTTGCTAATTCAGAGCAACTAGCCCCCTTGTTTAGCTTGTCCAGAAGTTGAAAAACTCCAGCGGCCATTGCAAAGTACAGGAACAAAGAGCCTCTGACAAATGTTCCGACTAGCATTGACAAGAAGTTTCTCTTTGTGACATGTGACTCTATCCATTGTGTTGCATCTTCAATATATTGAGAACTTACTTTTTCAGGGAGCATTCCATTGGCTGCAAGTTCGCTCATTTCTTTAATCAATCCAATCCTCTCCTTGAGGCCATTTGTCCAAAAGAGACGATCGAGGATCGTGCTCGCGGCATTTATTAAAAAAGTAATCGCTGCGAGCGCTGCAAGCGATCCGAGATTCAGCTCGGCACCGTTCCAGTTTATTGTCATGGTTGTTCTCCTTTTTCTGATGGTTTAACGAATATAAATACGGCTTGTTCTAGGAAAAGCGTCTGATGACACGTAAGTTACTTTGCAAATTGACAACCATATTGTGGAGCGCAGGCCATGCCTGCGCTTATCGTAACAGTCGACGAGGAGTCGCTGTGCAAGGATATTAAGAATTTAGTAAGGAATACTGTCGAGGAGACACCCAACGCGATACTAGTTGCTGGACGCCTATTTCGCCAGGTTGATTTGAGCAAGATTCTCGTCGCAGTCCCTCTATGGCTGGAATTACCTATCGCTAACAAATTATTGTTATAGACTGATTAGTCTATAAACAGGGTGAAAGGAACTGATAGTGAGTTCTGATTTCCGTAATGTTGATGTTGTTGGACAGATCGTTTCAATTTCCCAAGAAATCGAGGGCGTTCAGACGGGGATGTCGTTTTCGTTTGACGGTCATAACCTTCGGTTGTTTTCTTCGCACGGTCTCCCATCCGAAGTGTTTGACTCAGGACTCAAGAATATCCTGCTTTCGCAAAAGATGATTGTTGACTCAATAATTTCAGGACAGACTTTTCCAGGGTTTGACAGTATTTGTTTCCATGTTTGTGGGTCTGCCGCTATCGATGGCGTGTCTATTGCTCTCCCAGTCTGTTATTACTGGTCATTCACCTCAGGGTATTCTTTTGAAGATGTGGCAATGATCAGATTCTTTGGTAGCTGTATCGACTCCTTTTATCCTCGAGGCCGTGAGCTTATCGACGAAGACGGAACGTTAATAATACCCAACAATTCAGAAAAGTCTTTAGCCGGAGGATGCGCTGCGATAGATGACGGGAGCATTTCGTTCTTTTTCTCGTCTGGTTGGGAGGGGAGCCCCAGGTCGTCGATAAAATTCTATTCTTTTATCGGGGCGCTTGCTGAGAACATGGAGTCTAGCAGGATCGAATATCTTTACCAAGCGGTTGCCTGCGCACTGCGTTTTTGCCTCGGAAGGTCCAATGCTGATTGTGAGTTAAGGCTGTATGCATCAACTGAACAGGGCCGATATAAGTATATTGGACATTTATCGCACTCTGGCGTAGCTGCGGGGATTTCTGATGAGCGTGACGAACCTTGGAATCGTTTTATTCGGGCTGGCGATATTGGCGACAACTTCGGAATCCTTGTTCAAGCGTTTCTCGATAGGAAAATAGATCGGTCCGCTTTTGCGATTTCTCGTGCAGACTCTAACCTATTGACCAATTCGAAGATAATTGAGCTTGCGGCCTATTTTGAGAAACGGTTTGGCGAGTATTTTCCTGAAGGTGTTAAGCATTCCCAAAAGACTGTTAGTCAAATTTGCCATGTCATTGATGAGTTTGAGCGCGTTAAGGACAATCTGAATTCCGATGAAAAAAGACGGGGCGACAGATGTATTAGCTACATTAGGGATGATGACAATTTGCAATCCCGCATCCTTCATGCGTTCAAAAGTCTTGACCCTGCTGTTTGTAATGCATGTGTTGACCGGCTTAGCGTCGATCCGTGCGATGGTGATTTGGGTCGAAATATACAGACATTACGAAACGATATTGCACATGGAAATGTGCCGAAAATCGCCTTGGAGGATGTTTGCGATGAATACCATTTCTTGCTTCGTTTGGTGAGGGCGTTGGAGCTACTAAACATCGACTTCAATACTGGGGATACGGCCGCACTCGTGAAATTGTTCTAATGAATAAAATTGTTGGTGCCTGAATAATAATTTGATTTGCTTGCGAGTATCCCGACGTACGCTTCTTTATCAGAACAAGATAGATTTGAATATCTTTGAAATCTAGAAAGCTTGCTTCCTGGCTTCGCGCTGATTAGGCTTTGTTCAGCTGTTGAGGGTGATTTCGAACGCAAAAAAGAGACCCAGTTCCCAACGGCTACAAGGATTTGTTTCTCGATCATCGGGAAGACTCTGGCCAAGAGTTTTTCGTAATAGGGATCAAGTCTCTGATGCCTATCGTTCATGCGGCATATAGACGCTATAAGGTCGTCAAGCTGTACAATGGTCAAACTATTAAATGACTTGTAGATGTGCAGGAGGCTGCATGGATGAATTTCGCCCTAAGCCATGGCTGACCCCTGCTCAGCAAGTTCAGCATCTTGAATCGGAGGGCATTAAATTCGAGCTCACTTCGAAGGATGCTGCTGAACGGTATCTAAAGGCGAATAATAATTTCTTTCGCATCAATCTATTCCGAAAGGGGTTTCCAAAGTACGCGGGTGGTCTGAACGACGGCCTCTTCATCGACTTGGATTTTGGAATGCTTCGCGATCTTGCGATCATCGATTATGAATTTCGTCAGGTACTCCTTTCGATTTCAATTGATGTTGAGCATTTTTCAAAACTTCAGTTGCTGAGGTACTTGGAAGCGCATCGAGAAGACGGGTATTCGGTTGTCGAGAAGTACATCGCTTCTAATAATCGAAAGCTGGAAAATGGGAAAACGGTTAATTCTGTTAAATCGGAAATCGACCGAGGTGCAAAAGGGTGCTATACAAACCAAATAATTGCTGATTACCCTGGTTATCGCTATCCAGTTTGGGCATTTGTTGAGCTTATCCCTTTTGGCACCTTTAATCATTTTCTTTTATTTATCGCAAACAAAGATCGAGATAAAAAGTTGAAAAGCCGCTATTACCAACTTCAAAGCGTCAAAGCTCTTCGTAACGCCTGCGGACATAATAATTGCATTATCGACGACCTTAAGGGAGGAACTCCTTCTCATGAGATCAGCCGAAATGTTAAAAACGCTTTGCGAGCTGTTGGCTATTCGGATATCACTCTTTCAACGAAGTTGAGTAATGATAGGATTCAGCAAATTGCGACGACTCTTTATTTGCATCATCTGATTGCGTCTCCTGGCGTTGTTGCGGCCAAGGGCGTCCAGCTTCACCAGTCTGTCAATCGCATGTATCGGAATGCCCACTATTACGATAAAAATGATCCCGTTAAATCTTCTTTTAGCTTTTTCAAAGGCATGATTGATGCGTGGTACCCGATAGCCTGAGCTTCATGTACCATCTGAGATGATGTTTTTGTGGTAGTCGAGCTAGCTATGCTACACCATCTCCTCGAGATGGTGTAGCATAGCTAGCTGCAATACAAAAGCTCTTCGGGAGCTTTAAGGGTGACGCTTTCGACAAGAGAGTGTTGCCCTTTTTTCATGCGTGTAATGACGCGAGTTTAGTCGTTTTGATAATGAGGTTGTACTGGATGCCTTGGAATACCTCGCCAGTTACGCTTAGAGCACAGTGTCGAAAAGACGGGGCCGTGCTGGGAAATGCCATTTCCAGAATTGATCTTTCGATTTGGTAACCGCTCAAGGCGGACATGCCTCACGATGCCGATGCAGCCTTCGACGTTCCTGAACTCATCGATCATTTGCCTGGTAATCGCGATAGCGTTGTCAACGATGTCGCTCTCTTGCGTTGTGAACATGTAGTAGATAGGCAAGAACTAGTAGGCGTAGATGCTCATTCCGTACACTAAAGACGCTTCTAATGGATCGCCCTGCTGGCCAGAATCATCCCGGAGAGCTCTTTAAGGGTAAAGACCTCGAAGTAGAGGAACAACGGTCGCTTGTTCTCTTGTAGGCGTGCCTGCGGCGATTAATGTTCTCAATCTATTTGTGTTCAACCGCTCTTCGAAAAAGAGATGCTGCGGTATGATGTTCTAAATAAAAAACGAAGGCCTGCTATAGACCATTGTTTTGCAAGGGGGTTCCTTCCTAACGGAGGGCATCCCCTAGTTTAATTTAGATGGAATTTGGGGCCGACCAACCGTATTCCTGATCATTGCCCTGTTGGGTTGTTGATCATTACGGTAAGATTCTCTCAGTGAAGCGTCGCGGACTCTACGTGAGGCGATGACAAAGAAGGGTCGTTGCTCGGTATTCCGGCAATGGCCCTTTAACGTTTCAGCGGCGCCTGGATGCTGTCGCGGATGCCGCCATTGTCGCTGGAACACGCGATACAGGGCCTCGTTTTCCGGAAGTGCGGGGAAAAATCGAAAACCGCAGAGCACAATGCCTTTTTGAGAACAAAACCGCAGGTCGCTGAAGGCCAAAACCGGGGCCTGGTCGGCAGATCTCGGATTTTCCCCGCACTTCCGGATGGCATTTCGCGGAAGTATGCGGCAAATCCCGTAGCCCCTGAGCACACCGCCTATTCGAGTAAAGAAACCGCAAGTAGTTGCGTTGTCGCTTCGTGTGTGCTCGGCATGTTTGATATTTGCCGCATACTTCCGGTTTTATCCCCTTGATTCCCTTTCCTTGAGTGTTACAAACCCTTGCTTGACTATATATAAAGTCTATAATCAAAGAAAAACTCTGATATACCTTTTTAAAACAATGAAAGGAATGTTGAGTGCCATGCTTTGCCAGTTCACTTTTAAGAATTATCGGTCCTATCGCGACGAAGCGGAGCTTTCCATGCAAGCGACGCCGATGAAGGAGTTTGAGCGTTCCCTCATCGAGTGTCCAGACGGGCAGAGTTTCCTTCCGGTGGCTGCGGTGTACGGGCCCAACGCCGGCGGTAAATCTAACCTGCTCGAGGCTCTCGATTACGTTCGTTCGGCGGTGGCCAGACCGATCAGATTACTGTCTGCCAGCGCTGATGCGCCAGAGGGTGATCGTCCTTCGATACCCCGTTGTTCTGCGTTCGGGTTCGATGACGTGTCTGTTGCCGAGCCCACCGAGTTCGAGCTCTACTACCGCGCGGGTGAGCATGAGTATCGCTATGTTCTGTCAGTACACGCCGATGAGATTGTGTCCGAAGGGCTGTGGCGGCGCAAATTGGGGGCTTCGCGCACGGCGATGCTGTTCGAGCGCGAGGGTACAGAGGTTTCGCTCGGTCCCACGCTGCGCAAGCTTGTGACGGCAGCGAAGTTCAACCCTAGTTTGCCGTACCTGTCGTTCCTCTGCATCAACTTCGATGCGCCGGTGGTCCAGGAGGCGGCCAGCTGGTTTCTCGACGCAGTGTTTCTGAACTATAACAGTTCCTATCTGGAGCAAATGCTCGACGAGGGCGACTCGCGCGAGGTCACGCGTTTTTTGCGCGCCGTTGATGTGCGTATTGATGGCTTCAGAGTGGAGAGGGCGCCGGAGTGGCGCGGCAAGCGCGTCTTCGTGAGGCACGAGGTGGGCGGCAAGGCGTACGAACTGCGTTTATCCGAGGAATCTGCCGGAACCCAGAAGCTCATGGGGTTGGCTGCGTATCTGATGATAGCGCTTGAGCGTGGTGGCACCGTTGTGGTAGACGAGCTCGACGCCAAACTGCATCCGAAGCTTCTCCGCTATGTGATTCTGCTGTTTAAGGATCCTGAGGTTAACAAGAGTGGCGCGCAGCTCATCTTCTCGTCCCAGGATGTGTCAACAATGCGAAACGATGTGTTCCGCCGTGACGAGATATGGTTCGCTGCGCGCGGCGAGGGGGAGGCGAGTCAGCTGTGGTCGCTCGCCGATATCCACGAGGCTAACGGCAACTTGGTTAGCAAGAACGCGGCTTTCGACAAGCAATACCTGTCCGGTCGCTACGGCGCCGATCCGTATCTCACCCGCATCGAGGAGTGGGATTAGCATGGTGGCGAAGAAGTCGAAGGGCTGGCGTAGCGGCAAGCGCGAGGGCCGCTCGCGCATGGTTCAGATGACGCGTCATCTCGTGGTGAGCGAGGGCAAGGAGACCGAGCCTCGCTACTTTGAGGGTGTGCGTGCGGCGTTGGGCTCGGCGAACGAGCGCAAGGTTGCCATTGTCGTTAAGGGGACCGGCAAACACACGCTTGACCTGCTTGACTTCGCCGTCGAACACTGCCGCTATGCGCCCGAGACGTTCGATCACGTGTGGCTCGTGTATGACAAGGATGACTTCCCTGCGTCCGACTTTGACGCGATGGAGTGCAAGTGCAACGAGCTCTCTGATGGTTCGAGGACCTTCCACGCGTTGTGGTCCAACCCCTGCTTCGAGCTGTGGCCGCTTCTGCACTTTCGCTACACGACCTCGCATATGTCCGCATCCGACTGCCAGCATGCCCTCGCGCAGGAGATGTCGAAGAACTTGGGCATCGAGTACCGCAAGAACCTGGACGGGATGTTTGGGGCAGTGGATGATAGGCGAGGCGAAGCATTGCAGCGTGCTGGGTGCCTCGTCGCGTGCCATAGGGAACTGGGTAACATTAAGCCATCTGCGCAAAACCCTGCAACTAAGGTGGGCGAAATTTTCGATGTAATCGGGCCGTATCTGGTTGGCTAGGCGAGTCGCTGGATTGGCTTTCCGGTTAGTGCGATTGGCGGATTGTACTGCGCTATTGCGAGTCCGGTGCGTAGGAGAAGTGCGGGGAAAATCGAAACTCGCCGAGCGCACACCGATTTTTGCCAACAAAACTGCAGGTCGCGGATGCTCAAAACAGGGGCCTGTTTGACAGATCTCGGTTTTTCACCGCACTTCTGGATTGGGTGCTCATTTAGCACTCTCGATGTCCCCACATCCCCTAAAAAAGTTCTTAAAACAGCCTTAAAGGCGCCTTGGCTCGCGTTGACAGCGTACAATACGCATGTTTAACTATGACAAATGTGGAATTAAGGGGAGGGGTGCGCCATGGAGGTGCTGGTTGTTGGCAACACCGCATATGTTGACGATGACTTTTGTGCCAAGGCGTTCCCCGGGGACCATGTGCAGGTCGTAGCCGCGCAGGACGCGTACCGCGACGAGTCGTCGCCCCATTCCTCGTGGAAAGAGCTTCTGCAACACCTGGATCAGGCCTACGAGTTCGACCGCATGGTCTACCTTTCCAATTACCTTACCCCGCATACCGATACCGTGGGCGATATCGAGCTGTTGCGCTCGGTCTTTCGTGCGTGCGCGGGTCGCCGGGTCCAACTGCTGTATGTAGCGGGGCCCGCGGGTGCCGAGGGTGCCACCGACGCCGCGGGGCGAACGGGCAAGGGCATTATCGCCCGCGCAGCCAACGACCTGTGCCGCTACTACGCTGCTCGCGAGGGCGTTCAGACCAAGATCCTGCGCGTGCCCTTCCTGTACACTGCCTCCGCCGCGCTGGAAGATCCGTTTTTGGTACCGTTGTTCGACGCGTGCTCAACCGGATCGGTCGCTCTGCAGGGCGCGCAGGATGCGGCGTTTCCCCTGCTGTGTGCCGAGGAGCTTGCGGTGCTGGTACGCCGTATCTTCGATAGCTGGGATGGTAACTTTGAGACGCTCGACGTAGCCGATACCTTCCATCACACGGCGGGTGAGGTGGGCGACGCCCTCAGGGCGCTGTTCCCCGGCCTTGCCGTTGCCTATGGCGATTCTGCTGGCTACGCCCTGCCCGCCAGCGACGTCGCTCGCGTGCGCTATGGCTGGTTTCAGCGCTACGACTTGCTGCGCGATCTCTCGGCCATTCAAGCTCGCTGGGGCGCTGGACGCATCAAAAAGATCAACCCGCTGCGTGCCGCCATCGACCGCATCCAAATGCGCACTCTGCCTATTAAATGCCTAGAGACGGGCGTTGCCTGGGTTCTGTTCGAGGTACTGGAGCATCTGTTCTCACAATCGGTCCAGCTCAACGTGCTCGATTATCGCCTGCTCTACGTGGTGCTCATTGGCACGCTGTATGGCTTGGACTTTGGCTTGGTTGCGGCGCTGCTGGCGTCGGTTGGTTTGGCCGCGAGCTACTTTACCCAATACGGCTATACCTTTCAGGGCCTGTTTTACGAGCCGTCCAACTGGCTGCCGTTTATTGCGTACTTTGTGGTGGGTGCCGTGTGCGGCTATGTGCAGCTGCGCAACAGCGAAGCCATTAGGGCGGAGCGCGATCAAAACGAACTCGTACGCAACCGCAATACGTTCCTTACGCAGCTCTACCACGATGCGATCGAGGACAAGCGCGCGTACAGGCGCCAGATTGTGGGTCGTCACGACAGCTTTGGTAAGATCTTTGCCGTGACTCAGGAGCTCGACGTGCTCAACCCTCGCGACATCTATCGCAAGTGCTGCGAGCTTCTGGGCGAGATTCTCGAGAACGATTCGGTGGCGATCTACCATGTTTCGGACGGGGCATTTGCACGCCTGGTGGCTGCAAGTCCCACGATTGCCGAAGATGCCGCACGCTCGCTCACACTTGAGCAGATTGCACCTCTTTTGGGCGACGGGGGTCGTTCGAACCTGTGGGTGAACCGCGAGCTGACGCCGGGGCTTCCCATGTTTGGATACACGATCGAACGCGACGGGGCACCCGCCGTGTTGATCTTTGTGCGTTGTGCGGTCGAAAACCAAATGACCCTCTATTATCAAAACCTGTTCCGTATCTTGTGCGGGTTGGTCGAAAGCGCGCTGGGCCGTGCCTTTGACTATGAGGCGGTGGCGCAGGATAAACGCTGCGTTGACGGCACTTGCGTGCTCAAGCAGGCTGCCTTTGGCCAAGAGCTCGCGGCGGAGCAGGCGCTGGCAGATAGCAAGATGGGGAGTTTTTTGCTCCTGCGCGTGGTACCGGGCGTGGAGCCTGTCGGCGAGCTGGTGGGCGCAATTGGGTCGGCAATCCGCGAGAGCGACGCGGCGGGCTTGGTCGACGGCGACGTGCTCTATCTGCTTATGCGCCAGGCAAAGGCGTGCGATCTGCCCATTATCCGCGAGCGCCTGAGCGCCAAGCAGATTGCGGTGGAGCCCGTCGACGGCGAGGACATCGTGGCGCTGCTGCAGCACATCTCTTACACCGGTGACGGCGAGGGGAGTGTCGCTTGATCTCGCTTGTCGTTGCTGCCGTCTTGTTGCTGATTCATGCGCTGGTTTGCCTGATGCTGTGGACGCTCATGAAGTTGGGCCTGCTGCCGGTGCGCGGGCACATGCTGGCTGTGATAGTGCTGGTACCGCTGTGGGGCCCGTTGCTTGGTTCTGCTATCGGTCCGCAGCGCGTGTTTGGCGAGGGGCTGAAAGAGTCTGCGCTGGAGTCGCTGCGCTTCAACGACGAGCTCCATCGCAGTATGTCGGTACCGAGTGGTGAGGACGATGCAGGCGTAGTGCCGCTCGAGGAGGCGCTCATCGTCAACGACCCGGCATACCGGCGCCGCCTAATGCTCTCTATGCTCACCGAGGAGCCTGACGCGTACCTGGCGCAGCTGCAGGCGGCTAAGCTTAACGACGACGTTGAGGTGGCGCACTATGCCGCGACGGCGGTGGCGCAGATCTCCAAGGAGTCCGACCTTAAACTGCAGCAGCTGGAGCGCGCCTTTAAGACGGACCCGAGCGCGCAAAACCTCAACGAATACTGTGATTTTCTTGGTGAATACTTGGGCTCGGGATTGGCTGAGGGGCGCGTTGCTCAGATTCAGCGTCAACAGTACGCGCGCCTGCTTGCGCGTCGCTGCGAGCGCGAGGATACCCTTGAGCTGCGCATTCGATACGCGACGGCGCTGGCCGATGTCGGACAGATCGACGAGGCACAGGCCGTGACCGACCAGCTGGTGCTCGACGTGCCCGAGGAGCAGGAGGTTTGGATGCTTTGCCTGCGCCTGGCCGTGATGCGCCGCGACGGTGACGAGGTTCACCGTGTGATCGATGCGATTGACAAGCAACATGTGTATTTGAGCGCCGACAACCGCGAAAAGTTGGCGTTTTGGCGCGACGGGGAGGAGGCCAGATGAGCGTGGCCCGACATATCCGCGACCGTGCAGGCCGCTTTCGTTGGATGGGACTCCTCGTGGTGTGGGCGGTCTTTATTGCCATGGCCGCCGTGCTGCTGGTGGAGCGTGCCGGCGTGCAGTACAGTGCGGGCCAGCATAAGCTGGGGATGCTTGCCGCCAACGATGCGGTGCCGGCCTCCTCGGCAGTCTTTGGCCAAAAGCCCACGTGCCTGGTCATTACCGACTCGGACCAAGATAGTGTCGACGACGTTAAAGACCAGTTCGACCAGATTTTGCTGGACATGAAGATCGCCCATCGCGATGTTGATATTGCCACCGACGGTGCGGACGCGATCCCATCGCTCACGTCGTTTGATCGCGTGATTGTGCTTATGCCCTCGCTTGACGGACTGGGTACGCATCTGGCCGATCTGATGAGTTGGGTGAGTGCGGGCGGCTCACTCATGCTGGGCATGACGCCAGATAACTCGAACTACCTGCAGGCTGTTGCTTCCAAGCTTGGGATCGAATCGGCCGGATATGACTATGCGACAGCCGAAAGTATCGTTCCGAGCGATGACTTTATGTTGGGCGGAGGAGAGCGCTACGAGTTCTCGGATCCCTTCGATTCTTCGCTTTCGGTTTCATTGCGCGAAACGGCGCACGTATGGGCAAAGACCGGTGACGCGGGCACGCCGCTCATTTGGTCTAACGATTGCGGCTGTGGTCACACCGTGGTGTGCAACATTGGTATCTACGACAAGGTCATGCGTGGGTTCTATGCTTCGGCCATAAGCCTGCTGGGTGATGCTACGGCCTATCCGGTCATCAACAGCGCCGTGTTCTATTTGGACGACTTTCCCAGCCCCGTGCCCTCGGGCGACGGTACTTATATCAAGCGTGACTACGGCCTTTCCATTGCCGATTTTTACACCAAGGTCTGGTGGCCCGATCTGCAAAAGCTCGCGCAAAAATATGGCATTCGCTATACCGGCGTGATGATCGAAAACTACGAGGACGCGGTCAACCAGACCGAGCCCGCGCGACAGGCCGATACCACGCAGTTCCGCTATTTTGGCGGCATGCTGCTGCAGATGGGCGGTGAGCTGGGCTTTCACGGCTACAACCATCAGCCGCTCGCGCTCTGGGACACCGACTACGGCACGCTGTACGACTACAAGACCTGGAAGAACAAAGAGACGCTTGTCGCTTCACTCAACGAACTTATCGCGTTTCAGGACGAGGTCCTGCCCAACGCGCGCGGCTCGGTCTACGTGCCACCGTCAAATATCCTTTCGGCCCGCGCGCGCAAGCTTATCGGTACCGATGTTCCGCGCATTAAGACCATTGCCAGTACGTATTTTGAGGATGGCACCGACCTGCCGTACGTGCAGGAGTTTGGCGTGGCGAGCGATGGCATTGTGGAGCAGCCGCGCATTGTCTCGGGCGGCATGGTCGACGATTCCTATATGCGCCTGGCTGCCGTGTCCGAGCTCAACATGCACTACGTGAGTACGCACTTTATGCATCCGGACGACTTGCTCGATCCCGATCGCGGCGCCAAGGAGGGCTGGGAGGTCTACAAGGGCGGCCTGGTTGACTACCTGGAGTGGCTTACCAAGTCTGCGCCCGACCTGCGGCACCAGACGGCGTCGGAGTGCTCCGGTGCCATCCAGCGCTTTTCGTCGGTTACGGTGAGCGTGGATACCAGTGCGGATGCCTGGACGCTCAGCCTGGGCAATTTCCACGACGAGGCGTGGCTCATGTTCCGCGCCAATAATGGCGAGCCGGGTGCGGTGGCGGGTGGCGAACTGACGCACCTTACGGGCGATCTGTATCTGCTCAAGGCAAATGATAATACCCTGACGATCGAGCGCAAGGAGGGTGGCGACAGATGAGAATCTGCTTGGTACTCGAGGGTTGCTACCCCTATGTGCACGGCGGCGTATCTACCTGGATGCATGGCTATATCCAGGCCATGCCCGAGCACGAGTTCGTGCTGTGGGTGATTGGCGCGCATGCTGCCGACCGCGGCAAATTTGTCTACGAGCTGCCCAGCAACGTGGTCGAGGTGCACGAGGTGTTCCTGGACGATGCCCTGCGGCTTTCGGGCGAGCAACATGAAGCCAGTTTTAACGACCGCGAGCGCGAGGCGCTACGCCGCCTGGTGTCGCTCTCCAATCCGGACTGGGACGTGCTGTTCGATATCTTTCAGCGCCGTCGCGTGCATCCGCTCTCGTTTTTGCAGAGCCGAACGTTTATGGATATCTTTCGCGACGTGTGCCTGGCCGAGTACCCCTACACGCCCTTTGCCGATGCTTTCCACACCATGCGCTCTATGCTGTTGCCCGTGCTCTATCTGTTGGGCAGCGAGGTACCGGTGGCCGATGTGTACCATGCCATCTCGACCGGCTACGGCGGCCTGCTCGCCTGCCTGGGCTCAAGCGTTCACCATGCGCCGGTGCTGCTCACCGAGCACGGCATCTATACCCGCGAGCGCGAGGAAGAGATCATTCGCGCCGATTGGGTGGTGCCGTCGTTTAAGGACCGCTGGATTCGCTTTTTCTACCTGCTTTCGGAGGAGATCTACCGCTGCGCCTTCCGCGCGACGAGTTTGTTCCATAACGCCCGCAAGACGCAGATCGATATGGGTTGCGATGCAGACAAATGTCTGGTCATCCCCAACGGCATCCAGTTCGACCGCTTTAAGGACATTCCCTTAAAGCCCGATGACGGCTGGGTGGACATTGGCGCGGTGGTGCGCCTGGCGCCCATCAAGGACGTCAAGACTATGATCTATGCGTTCTTTGAGCTGCATGAGCGCCTGCCCAAGGTGCGCCTGCACATCATGGGCGGCGTGGACGACGAGGAGTATGGCGCCGAGTGCCACGCGCTGGTCGAAACCCTGGGCGTGCGCGACCTGATCTTTACTGGCCGCGTCAACGTGGTCGAGTACATGGAAAAGCTCGACTTTACCATTTTGACGAGCATCTCCGAGGGCCAGCCGCTCAGCGTGCTGGAGTCGCTTGCAGCGCGCCGTCCCTGCGTGACGACCGAGGTGGGCTGCTGCCGCGAGCTGCTCGAAGGCGCCCCGGGTGACGACTATGGCGTGGCGGGTTTTGTGACGCCGCCCATGTATCGCAAGGGCTTGGCCGATGCCATGGAGCGCATGTGCACAAGCCGCGCCCGTCGTATCGAGATGGGGGAGCGCGGGCAGCGTCGCGTTGCCACGTACTTTTTGCACGAGCAAATGCTCGCCAACTATCGCGCGCTGTACGACGAGACGGCGCGTGCGTTTAACCTGCCCAGAGAGGGGGAGTAGCCGATGGCCGGAATTGGTTTTGAGCTTAAGCGCCTGTTTAGGCGCAGGGGCCTGTTTGCCACGATGCGTGCTTACGGCTACGCCGGCATTGTGTGCACGGGTCCCATGCTGTTGGGCGTGCTGCTGCAGGTGGGTATCTTGGTGCTGTGCGGTCTGTGGGGTGTGGGCCGTGCCAACCAGGATCTGCTGGTGTGCATGGTGACCTACACACTGCTGGCCTCACTTTTGCTCACGAGCTTTTTCTCCATGCCGGTCACGCGCTTTTTGGCTGATATGTTGTATGCCGAGCGCGAGGATGAGATTCTGCCCTCGTTTTGGGGCTCCAACGCCATCATGCTCGTTGCGGGCACGGTGCTCTACGGCGTCTTTTTGCTGTTCTCGGGCGCCACGCTGCTGCAGGGGCTGCTGTGCCTGTGGCTGTTCAACATTATGATCGTCAACTGGAACGGCATGAGCTATCTCACGGCCATCAAAGACTACCGCGGTATCCTGTGCAGCTTCGCGGCCGCCATTGGCGTGGCGTGCCTGTGCGCCCTGGCCGCGCTGGCACTAGGGCTGCCGCCGGTCGAGGGCCTGTTGGCATCAATCGCCCTGGGCTACGGCGTTATGCTGGCCTGGGACGTGGTGCTGCTGTACCGGTATTTTCCGCGGAGCGACCGCAGCCCCTGGCTCTTTTTGCAGTGGCTCGATCAGTTTATGCCGCTGGCGCTCACGGGCCTGTTTACCAATCTGGGACTCTTTGCGCACCTGGTGATCATTTGGGCCGGTCCCCTTGGCGTGCAGGTCAAGGGCTTGTTTTATGGCGCCCCCTACCACGATGTGCCGGCGCTCATCGCGTTTTTGACGATCCTTGTCACGACCGTCAACTTTGTGGTCTCGGTCGAGGTCAACTTTTATCCGCGCTACCGCGACTACTACAGCCTGTTCAACGACGGCGGCGTGGTGGGCGACATTGTGGTGGCCGAGGAGGAGATGCTCTCCACGCTCAATAGCGAACTGCGCTTTTGCGCGCTCAAGCAGCTGTTTGTGACCGCTGCGGTCATTTCGCTCGAGACCACGGTGCTCTCGGCCCTGCCGCTGGGCTTTAACAGCCTTATGCACGGGTATTTTCGCACGCTGTGCGTGGGCTATGGCTTGTATGCCGTGGGCAATACGGTGATGCTTATCTTGCTGTACTTTACCGACTACAAGGGAGCCGTGCTGGCTTCGGGCCTGTTTGCCGGTGTGGCCGGGCTGGCGACTGCCGTGTCGTTGCTTTTGTCGCAGCAGTTTTACGGCTTTGGCTTTTTGTTGGGTGCGGCGGTGTTTTTTATCGTGGCGCTGCTGCGGCTCGATACCTATACCGCCAACTTGCCGTATCGTATCCTGAGCCAGCAGCCCATTGTGGCAACTGACAAGACGGGTCGCTTTACACAGCTGGGCCGCTTGCTCGACCATGCCGAACAGCGCTATGAGGAATGCCGACATAAGGGCGTGCCGCACGGCGCGTTTGAGCGCGCAGTAGTTCGCGTGTATCGCAAGCATTGGGGAGGTTCTGATGACCGATAGGATGATGTCTCGCCGTCGCCTGTTTGAGGCGGCTGCCGGTGCGCTGTTGCTTTCGGGCTGCTCGGTGCAGGAAGACTCCTCGACTAAAAAGGTCAAAAAGCAGGACAAGATTAAAAAGGCCGAGGCCTCCGACCAGTCCAAGCACCTGCGCGACAAGGACGAGCTCTACGAGGTCTACGATGACTCGGGTATTGTGACCATGTACCTGACGGTCTCGCGCGGCAACAGCTCCGAGAACACCGACCACAGCTGGGCCGAGATCAACACGTACTCGGTGTATGACTATGCCGACATGGGCGTGACGCGCTATCAGGTTATGGGCCTGCTGCAGCCGGGCGACGAAGACGGCCCGGTGGCCGGCGAGGTTGGCTATGGCGAGGAAGCGCCCAATGCCACCGTGCAGGTGCGCGGCCAGACATCGAGCAATAACTCGCAAAAGAATTACAAGGTGGAGCTCAAAAAGGGCAAGGGTACCTGGCGCCAACAGCGCGCGATTGCGCTCAACAAGCACATGGGCGAGGGTATGCGTTTTCGCAACAAGATGGCCTACGACCTTATCCGTGGGATTCCCCAGATGATGGGCCTGCGCACGCAGTTTGTGCATCTGTGGGTGTGCGACCAGACCGAAAAGTCCAACGATATCTTTGAGGACTACGGCCTGTTTACGCAGGTGGAGCAGCTCAACAAGACGGCGCTTAAGGCGCACGGCTTGGATAAGAACGGGCACCTGTACAAGGTGAACAGCTTCGATTTCCATCGCTACGAGGACACCATTAAGCTTGCCGACGATCCTGACTACAACCAGGCAAGCTTTGAGGGCATGCTCGAGATTAAGGGCGATACGGACCACACCAAGCTCATCGAGATGCTCGATGCGCTCAACGACGAATCGCAAAAGATCGACGACGTGCTCGACACCTACTTTGATACCGAGAACCTGGTCTATTGGATGGCGTTTCAGATCCTTACGGGCAACTGCGATACGCAGAACCGTAACTGTTATCTGTACAGCCCGCTTAACTCCAAGGTCTGGTATATCCTGGATTGGGATAACGACGGCATGCTGCGTAAGCTGGAGCTTTCTCTTGCCGGGTTTTCGGACTACGCGAGCTGGGAGCGCGGCGTAAGCAACTACTGGGGCAACGTTCTGTTCAATCGTGCGCTGCGCAGCAAATCGTTCCGCAGCGATCTCGACCGCGCCGTCAAGGACCTGCGCTCGTATATGACCGAGGCACGCCTGAGCAAGATGATCAAGCACTACCGCGAGGTTACTGAATCGCTAGTCTTTGCTTCGCCCGATATCGACCATCTGCCTGTCACTAAGGACCAATACGAGCAGATCGCCGCGGCGATTCCCTCCGAGATCGAGGAGAACTACAAGAGCTTTCGCGAGAGTTTTAAAAAGCCCATGCCGTTCTACATCGGCGTGCCGCAGATCGATAACGGTAAGCTTCGTATTAATTGGGATGCGTCCTATGACTTTGAGGCGCGCGACATTCGCTACACCGTGGAGCTGGCGCGCGACTATGCCATTGGCGATGTGGTCTTTAAGGCCGAGGACGTGCTGCTTCCCGAGGTGACCTGCGATGCGCCCGATACCGGCCAGTATTTTGTGCGCGTGCGTGCCACCAACTCCGACGGTTATAGGCAAGATGCGTTTGACTACTATGTGACTGACGACGGCAAGCACTACGGCATGAAGTGTTTTTACGTGCAAGACGGCGGTAAGGTCGTGGAGGACACGTATGAGGAGGGCTAGCGCGCTGCTTGAGCGCTTGGCGGCTCCGCCTGTACGTACCACGCAGGAGCGTTACCGCCACGAGCTCAAATATCTCATTAACGAGGGCGAGCACTCCGCGCTTGCCTGTCGCATGGCGCCGGTTTTTAAACTGGACAAGCATGCGCGGGCGGGTGGTTACACCATTCGCAGCCTGTATTTTGACGACTACTGCAACTCGGCCTACGAGGAAAAAGACGCCGGCATTCTCATGCGCAAAAAGTATCGCGTGCGCATCTATAACGGCAGCGACAAGGTGATTAAGCTTGAGCGCAAAAAGAAGTACGGCAGCTGGATCTACAAGGAGGACGCGCCGCTTACGCGCGGCGAGTTTGAGCAGATTTTGGCTGGCGACTACGGCTTTTTGCTGAGGAGCACCTATCCGCTCTGTCGCGAGTTCTACATCGAGTGCATCTGCAACATGATGCGCCCGCGGACCATCGTGGAATACGAGCGCGAGCCGTGGGTGATGGATGAGGGCACCGTGCGCATTACGTTTGACATGAACGTGCGTGCCGCGGTGGGAAGCTTCGATATCTTTGACGCGACGCTGCCCGCGTTGCCGGTCCTGGAGCCCGGCAAGCTGGTGATGGAGGTCAAGTTTACGGAGTTTTGTCCGCAGCTGGTGCGCGATATGGTGCCGCCGGGCGCGGCCGAACTCACGGCGGTCTCTAAGTACTGCCTGTGTTATGACAAGACCGCCTACCTGCGCGGATTTAATTACTGGGAATCGGATTTTGAGAACCGAGGGGATATTTAGACCATGAGCACCAGGGACTTTTTTAAGAACTCCGTCTTGGAGGCGTTTGGCCAGGTCGACCCTGCCAAGATTGGCCTGTCGCTGCTCGTGGCGCTCGCCATGGGCATCCTGATCTATTACGTGTACAAGCGCTTTTTTACCGGCGTGGTGTATTCGCGCAGCTTTGCCGTGACACTCGTGGGCATGTGCGTGCTTACCTGCATGGTCACGCTCGCGATCTCGACGAACGTGGTCATCTCGCTCGGTATGGTCGGTGCTCTGTCTATCGTCCGCTACCGTACAGCGGTCAAGGACCCGCTCGACCTGCTGTATCTGTTTTGGGCCATTACCACGGGCATTACGGCCGGTGCCGGCATGTATGCGCTCGTGGGGCTCACCGCGGTGGTGATCGTGGCGATGATCGCCGGCTTTGCGAGCCACCAGGACAAGTCGCGCGTGTACATGATGGTCATCCACTACACGGGCCAGACCACCGGCGACGATATCGTGCGTGCATTTGGGCGCACCAAGTTTACGGTGAAGTCCAAGACCATGCGCGGTGACAAGGTCGAGATGGCCGTGGAGGTGTTCTCGGACGGTGTGGATATGCCGTATGCCGACGCCATTCGCGCGCTCGACGGCGTGGAGGACCTGACGTTGATCCAATACAACGGCGAGTACCACGGGTAACTATGTTCCGGCGTTCTAACGAACGCCGGACCGCTCGATGCTGCGCGGGCATCTGCCGGTCGATCTGCCGCTCAAACCGTCGCTCGCGTACATATAGTACGCTTCGCTCCTCTTTCGCGGCACCTCGCCTCGGCAGCTGCCCGCTCGCTGGCGTATGCTCGACCTGGGTGGGCCGATTTGGTTCGCATGCCTTCTTCACGGGTATCATGGTGAAAGCGATTTCAATGACAGGGGTGCTCGTGGTAAAGATGAAAGATGTGGCCGAGCTGGCCGGCGTTTCGAGCGCCGCGGTCTCGCGCTATCTCAACGGTGGATATATCTCGGCGGACAAGGCCGAGCGCATTAAGCAGGCGATTGAGCTGACCGGATACGTGCGATCCAGCCAGGCTCGCGCGCTGCGCACCGGCTCCACCAAGCTCATCGGCGTTATCGTGCCTAAGATCAACTCGGAATCTGTGAGCCGCATTACCGCCGGTATTGGCCAGGTGCTCGGTCGTCGTGGCTACCAGATGCTGCTTGCCAATACCGATAACGCGGCCGATCGCGAGCTCGAATACCTTGATTTATTCCAAAATCACCCGGTCGATGGCATTGTGCTGGTGGCAACCATGATCACCGACGAGCACCGTCGCGCGATTGAGTCGTGCCGCGTGCCCATTGTGTTGATCGGCCAACATGTCGAGGGCGCGGCATGTGTCTATCACGACGATTACGAGGCTGCCTTTGAGCTCGGCCGTGCGCTTGCGGGTCGGGTGGATGGCAAGATCGCCTACATCGGAGTTACCGAAGAGGACCGCGCGGCTGGTTTCGACCGTCGTCGCGGCTTTGAGGCGGGGCTTCTTGCTGCGGGCGTGGTGCTTGATTCGAGCCTGATTCGCCAGGGATCCTTTACGCTTGACTCGGGCTATCGCGCTGCGCGCGAGCTGCTTGCCGATGCCCCCGATGTTTCGTTTATTGCGTGCGCGACCGACACTATGGCGGCCGGCGCCCTGCGCGCTCTTGACGAGGTGCGCGGCATGGGCGAGGGCGTGCGTCGCGTGAGCGGTTTTGGCGACAACGCATTTTTGCGCGCGCTGACGGGCGGTATTCCCACCGTGCATTACGGCTACCTGACCAGCGGCGTCGAGGCGACCAATATGTTGCTCAACACGCTCGATGGTGTGGAGGGGGAGAGCGGTCTAAAGACGCTCAAGCTCGGCCATCAGCTTATGAATGTCTAGGTTTTGGGCATGCCTGCCTTCCTCTGAGCCGACTGTTTTTGCCTTAAAACTACCATTCGCCGGCTAATTCCTACCGTTCATCCTGGTGTGAAAACGATTACAGATATATGAAACTGAAAACGTTTACAGTGTAAGTGTCAAAGATGGCCGGGTGCAGATGCGCCCGTTGGAGGAAAGGGAAGTCATGGACTACCGCAAATCAGCCCAAGAGGTGCTCGACAACATCGGTGGCGCCGGCAACGTTGTTTCGGCCGCACACTGCGCCACGCGTCTGCGTCTGGTGATTGCCGATAACGCCAAGGTCGACAAGGAGGCCCTTGAGAATATCGACGGCGCCAAGGGCGTCTTTGAGGCCCAGGGCCAGCTGCAGATTATTTTTGGCACCGGCACCGTCAACAAGGTCTACGAGGAGTTCATCGCGCTCAGTGGCGTCGAAGCTGCTACCAAGGCCGAGGTCAAGGAGGCCGCGGCGCAGCAGCAGAACATCTTTATGCGTGCCATTAAGGTGCTCGGCGACGTCTTTGTCCCCATCATCCCCGCCATCGTGGCTTCGGGCCTGCTGCTGGGCATTATGAGCGCCCTCAACTTTATGGCCTCCAACGGCTTTATCGCGCTCGACACCAATAACTTTATCTACAAGATCGCCGACCTGGTCTCGGGAACGTCCTTTGGCATTCTGCAGATCCTGATCGGTTACTCCGCCGCTAAGGCCTTTGGCGCCAACCCGTATCTGGGCGCCGTCGTCGGCGGTGCGTTTATCAACTCCTCGCTGCAGAGCGCCTATACGGTTGCCTCCGAGGGCGTGCAGACCATGGTCACTGTCATTCCCGGCGTCTACAGCTTTGAGTGGGTCGGTTATCAGGGCCACGTTATCCCCATCGTTATCGCCTGCGCCATTCTGGCCTTCCTCGAGAAGCGCCTGCACAAGATCGTTCCCGAGATGTTCGACCTCTTTGTGACCCCGCTCGTCTCGGTGTTCGTGACCGTGCTCGTGACGCTCGTTGCCGTCGGCCCCATCTTTGTCTGGGCCGAGAACGCCATCCTCGGTCTGATCCAGGCCCTGCTGACCCTGCCCTTCGGCATCGGTTCCTTTATCGTCGGCCTGTTCTATGCCCCCACGGTCGTTACCGGTATCCACCAGATGTACACCGCCATCGACCTGGGCCAGCTCGCCCAGTACGGTGTGACCTACTGGCTGCCCATCGCCAGCGCTGCCAACATCGCCCAGGGTGGCGCTGCGCTCGCCGTTGCCTTTAAGACCCGCGATGCCAAGATCAAGGGCCTGGCGCTTCCTTCGGCTCTGTCCGCCTTCATGGGCATTACCGAGCCTGCCATCTTCGGCGTGAATCTGCGCTTCTTTAAGCCCTTCATCGCCGGCTGCATCGGCGGCGGTTGCGGTGCCCTGGTCTGCGCGCTCACCTCGCTTGCCGCTTCCGGCACCGGCGTTACCGGCATCTTCGGTATCCTGCTGTGCCTGGCCCAGCCCGTGCAGTACGCGATCATGTTTGCGGTCGCCGCGCTGGTTTCCTTTGCCGTCTCGTTTGTTCTGTACAAGGACGAGCCCAAGGCTTCCGAGCAGGCCTAAGAGCTTTTGATTAAGGGAATGCCCGCGGGTTGTATGCTCGCGGGCGTTTCCTGTATCTGGTGCCGTTCTCTGGCGCCTTGTTACTTTCGATCCGTTAGGACTTTGATATGTCTAATGCACTTGGTCGCGACCTTGCAAAGCTGGTTGCTGCTGTTGACGCTGCCGCCTCTGGGTGCGGTCATGGCGCGTATGGCCAGCACTTCCATATTATGCCGCCGGCGGGTTGGCTCAACGACCCCAACGGTCTTTGCCAAGCGGGTGGCGTGTTCCACGCTTATTTTCAATATGCGCCGTTTGATGTTGAGGGTGGCGTTAAGGCCTGGGGCCATGCGACGAGTCGCGATCTTATGACGTGGGACTACGTTGGCGCCCCGCTGCTGCCCGACGAGCCGTTCGATTGCCATGGCGTGTATTCGGGCTCCGCGCTTGCCGAGGACGGCCGCATTCGCGTACTGTACACAGGCAACGTTAAACTCTCCGATGCAGACGGCACGTACGACTACGTCAATACCGGCCGCCGCGCCGATACCGTCTATGTCGAGAGCGTTGATGGCTTTGCCGGTCGTGAGTTCAGCCAAAAGCGCGTGGTGCTGGCGTCCGAGGATTATCCCGAGGATTTGACCTGCCATGTGCGCGATCCCAAGGTGTGGCGTGACGCGGACGGGCGTTATCACATGGTGCTGGGCGCGCGTCGTCGCGTGGATGGGCCGCACGTCGATAGTCGATTTTGCGCCATGCACGGCGAGGGTGCCGGGCGCGATGTGGGCGAGATCCTGGTGTATGGCTCGGCCGACATGCTGAGCTGGGAGCTCGAGAACCGTGTGTCTACGCCCGAGCGCTTTGGCTTTATGTGGGAGTGCCCCGGCTACATCGAGCTCGATTCGAATGGCGATACGGCGGCGTTTCTGTCGTTCTCGCCTCAGGGTCTTGAGGGCGGCCGTTGGGACCGCGGCAACGTATACGCTGCTGGCTACATGCCTGTAACGGGCGACATTACCGGTGGTGACGATGCCTATGAGCTGGGTGAGTTCCGCCTGTGGGACGCCGGTTTTGACTTTTATGCTCCGCAGGAGTTTACGTCCGAGGACGGTCGCCATATTCTAATCGGCTGGATGGGCATGCCCGATGAGCCGACCTATGGCAACGCACCCACCGTGTTGTCCGGCTGGCAGCACTGCATGACGGTACCGCGTGAGCTTACAGCCGGTGCCGGCGGCGTGGTGCTGCAGCAGCCGGTGCGCGAGATCGAGCACCATTATGCCTCGGTGCGTGTGGGGGAGGGCTCGTTGGAGGTTGCCGGCGATACCTGCTTTGATGTTGTTGTCGACGGTGTCGACGGCGCGTTTACCGCGACCGTTGATGGCGAGTTGAAGCTGGCGTTTGTGCCCGCCGAGGACGAACTGCCCCCGCGTTTTGAGATGCGATTTACTGATGAGGGCCGCGCTTCTGCCGGCTGCGGTCGTACTGTGCGCTGGGAATCCGTCGACGAGGTTCGTAACGTGCGCATTGTTGGCGATGCCTCGTCGGTCGAGGTGTTTGTGAACGATGGTGCGCTCGTGTTTTCGACGCGCATCTATCCCGAGGCCTATGGCGTGACCGTTGACGCTCCGGGCGCGAGCGTGACCTATCACGCGCTCAATATCTAGGAGATTCGTCGCATATCGGCGCTATACTGCAGCCGTTGCCCACGATGCGGGAAACATCCGCATCGTGGGTTTTTGCTTATGAAGGGACGGTGCCGCGTGGACGTGCAACAGCTAGAAGAGGCTTGGGCTTTGAGAGCCGGCGCGCGTGAGGCGCGGTTGCTTGCGGCCTCGCATGTGCCAGCAGAGCTGTCGCAGCTGGGGATTGTGTGTCCCGGCGATCGTCTGGTTGCCTTTGCGGACGACTTTGCCGATGCGTTTGCGCGCGGCTTTGATGGCTGCGACGTCGCGCTGGTGGGCTCGACGTCCGCCGAGGCGTTTGCCGCTGCGTCCGAGGGCTTTGATGCTTTGTTTGATGCCGAGGGTCCGCACCTGTGGTGGTTCGTCAACTCCATCGGCGGGCTTGGTCTGCGTGTGCCCGATCTGCGCGCTCTGGGTCGCGCTGCTCGTGAGGCCCACGCGCTGTTTGTGGTGGATAACACGGTGGCGTCGGCTTTTGGCTGCGATTCGCTGCGGCTGGGTGCTGCGCTGTCGCTTGAGGCGCTCGATCGCGTATGCGCCGGTGATGCTCCGCGCAAGTTGGTTGCCGTATCGGTCGCGCGCTCGCAGCTCAAGCGCCATCGCGTGGATGCCGCGGCTGAGTGCGCGCATGCCCTGCTTGAGGGCTGTGGCTTGGCCAAGCTTGATATGCCTGCTGACGAGGCCGGTGTGCTGGAGCGCGGGCTGGGCTCGCTCGATGTCCGCATGCAGGCACATTTCGACCGCGCACGTGCGCTGGCCGAGTATCTGGCCGCCAATGAGATGGTGCGCAACGTGCGCTATCCCGGGCTGAGCTCGCATCCCGACCATGCGGCTGCAACGGGAATCCTTGAGCACGGCTTTGGCCCGGCAGTTGAATTTGACCTTATCGAGCGTAGCGCGGGCAAGCTGTTCGATGCTTTGCCCGGGGAGTTTCGCACATCGCCCGCCGGCGGCGCAACGACGCGCCTTTCGGCTCCACGCGGCAAGCAGGGGAGCACCATCCGTCTCTTCGCCGGAAGCGATGACCCCTTGATCGTGGCCGCCACCCTAGACAATGCCCTCCGTAAATTAGCTACTCTTTGATGCTGGCGATGAGGGCGTCGGCTTTGGTGGCAATGACGTTGTTGATGTCGGCCTGCAGCTCTTCGTAGACCGCTATGGCTCGCTCTCCGGCGGGGGTGAGGGTGGATCCGCGGGCGCCGTCGCGCTCGATGAGCTTGCAGCCCAGCTGACCTTCGGCCTCGTTCACGATGCGCCAGGCCTTGGAATACGCCATGCCCATGCTCTTGGCGGCGCGGTTGAGCGAGTGCTCGCGGGCAATACCCTGCAGCAGCAAGACGCAGCCGTGGCCGAACACGCCCGGCAAATCCTTGTCGCACGCTTGAATGACCAACTTTGCCGTCGTCTTGTACTTCATACGCTCCACGTCTCCCCGCTAAAGTGTTTGCTGGGCAAACGCAAAGCATGCGTCAAACCCTCGTGTGCTCTTCTTAAATCATGCATTGTAGCAGTCAAAGTGCGTTAAGATACTTCCCCAGTATTGGGCGCCCAAGGTTGGGCTGGGTCCTACGAGGCCTGCAGCCGACCGGTCGCATGGAAAAAGGAGAAACATGGCTACGTTCTTTCCCGGTGAGTCCCACACGTTTTCGGAGTATCTGCTGGTCCCTGGTTACTCGTCCTCGCAGTGCATCCCCAACAACGTCTCTCTTAAGACGCCGCTAACCCGCTTTAAGCGCGGTGAGAAGCCGGCAATCACCCTGAACATCCCCATGGTTTCCGCCATCATGCAGTCCGTCTCGGGCGTCGATATGGGTGTCGCGCTCGCTACCGAGGGTGGCCTGTCCTTCATTTACGGTTCCCAGAGCGCCGAGTCCGAGGCCGCTATGGTCAAGGCCGTCAAGGATCACAAGGCCGGTTTCGTTCAGTCCGATTCCACGCTGACCCCCGACATGACCATGGAGCAGGTCATCGAGCTCAAGGAGAAGACCGGTCACTCCACCATGCCGGTCACCGACGACGGCACTCCCAAGGGTAAGCTCCTGGGCATCGTCACCAGCCGTGACTATCGCCCCAGTCGCGATGACCACCAGACGAAGGTCTCCGAGTTCATGACCCCGCGTGAGCAGCTCATCGTGGGCGACAAGAACATCAGCCTCAAGGTTGCCAACGACGTCATCTGGGACAACAAGCTCAACGCCCTGCCCATCGTCGACGACAACGATCACCTCATGGGCATTGTCTTCCGCAAGGACTACGACAGCCACAAGACCAACCCCAACGAGCTGCTCGATGGCGACAAGCGCTACATGGTCGGCGCCGGTATCAACACCCGCGACTATGCCGAGCGCGTGCCGCTGCTCATCGAGGCCGGCGCCGATGTCCTGTGCATCGACTCCTCCGAGGGCTTCAGCGAGTGGCAGAAGCGCACCATCGAGTGGATTCGCGCCAACTACGGCGAGGACGTCAAGGTCGGTGCCGGCAACGTCGTCGACGCCGAGGGCTTCCGCTTCCTGGCCGACTGCGGTGCCGACTTCATCAAGGTCGGTATCGGCGGCGGCTCCATCTGCATCACCCGTGAGACCAAGGGCATCGGCCGTGGCCAGGCTACCGCGCTGATCGACGTCTGCCGCGCTCGCGACGAGTACTACGAGGAGACCGGTGTCTACGTGCCCGTGTGCTCCGACGGCGGTATCGTCTACGACTACCACATGACGCTCGCCCTGGCCATGGGTGCCGACTTTATGATGCTGGGCCGCTACTTCGCTCGCTTTGACGAGAGCCCGACCGAGCGCGTCAACGTCAACGGCCAGTACATGAAGGAGTACTGGGGCGAGGGTTCTGCGCGTGCCCGCAACTGGCAGCGCTACGACCTGGGCGGCGCTGCGAAGCTCAGCTTCGTCGAGGGCGTCGACTCCTACGTTCCCTACGCCGGCTCCCTCAAGGACGGCGTGGGCGGCACGCTCTACAAGGTCAAGTCCACGATGTGCAACTGCGGCGCTCTCTCGATCCCCGAGCTCCAGGAAAAGGCACGCCTGACCCTGGTCAGCTCCACCTCCATCGTCGAAGGCGGCGCTCACGACGTAGTCGTGAAGGACTCCCAGCAAAGCGTCAGCTACCGCTAAGCGGCTTTCCCAAGCACCGCACCTTGCCGTTCAAACCATCGCTCGCGTACCAAAGTACGCGGCGCTCCTCTTTCACGGCAATCTGCGGCACCTGGAAAACCCGATCATGCTTGGGCGGGTAACAATTAGCGGTTGATTCACAACCACGTTATTTAGATAAAGCGAGATGCCTGCAAGTCGCAGGCATCTCGCTTGTCGTATTTGCTATCATCAGTCAAGTTAACCTTAGGGTCGGTCGGCTTAGCTTTGTTTGCTACAAGTTCCGCACGCAAAGAAGAGCACTTAATGTGCTCTTCGTCTTGCGCAGGACTGTCCGCAGTAGCGAATAAAGCTAAGCCGACCGACCCCAGCTAAGATTAAAGGAGCTGATATGTGCGATTGCACAGATCATAAGGACGAGATTCCTGTCTACGACGCGCAGGCCATTGAGTCCCGGTGGATGAAGGCCTGGGAGGACTCCAACCTCTTTGCCGTCGACACCGACGACAGCAAGCCCAAGAAGTACGTGCTCGAGATGTTCCCGTATCCGTCGGGCGACCTGCACATGGGCCACGCGCGCAACTATACCATCGGCGATGCCATGGCCCGTCAGGCCCGCATGCGCGGCTATGACGTGCTGCACCCCATCGGCTTTGATGCCTTTGGCCTGCCCGCCGAGAACGCCGCTATTAAGCACAACACGCAGGCTGCCGCCTGGACGTATAAGAACATGGACCAGGCGCTCGCCACGATGAAGCGCATGGGTTTCTCCTATGATCTGGATCGCATGGTCAAGACCTGCAGCCCCGACTACTACCGCTGGGGCCAGTGGATCTTTGAGAAGATGTGGGAAAAGGGCCTGGTCTATCGCAAGAAGAACCCGGTCAACTGGTGCCCCACCTGCAAGACCGTTCTGGCCAACGAGCAGGTCACCGAGGGCAAGTGCTGGCGCTGCGGCACCGAGCCCGAGAAGCGCGACCTTGAGCAGTGGTACTACAAGATCACCGAGTACTCTCAGGAGCTGCTCGACGATCTGGAGAAGCTCCCCGGCTGGCCCGAGCGCGTCAAGCAGATGCAGGCTAACTGGATCGGTCGCTCCGAGGGCGCCGAGGTCGACTTTACCCTGTGCGACCAGGATGGCGAGCCCATCGAGGGCGATGAGGGCAAGATCACCGTCTTCACCACGCGTGCCGATACCCTTTTTGGCGTCTCCTTCTTTGTCCTGGCTCCCGAGTACGCCGGCCTGCACGAGCTCGTCGAGGGTACGGAGTACGAGGAGGCCGTCACCAAGATCGTCGAGGACTCCAAGCATATCTCTGCCGTCGAGCGTGCCCAAGGCACCCTCGAGAAGCACGGTGCCTTCACGGGCCGCTATGTGGTAAACCCCGTCAACGGCGAGAAGGTCCCCGTGTGGGTTGCCGATTATGTCGTTGCCGACTACGGTACCGGTGCCGTCATGGCCGTTCCCTGTGGCGACCAGCGCGACTTTGAGTTTGCCCGTAAGTACGACCTGCCGATCGTGCCGATCATCCTGGACGATGAGGATCGCGCTGCCGTCGAGGCCAGCGGCGAGACCATCGATACCTTCCATGCCGAGACCGTCGACTGGGATTGCGCCCACGCTGCCGAGGGCACGCTCGTCCAGTCCGGCAAGTACACCGGAATGCGCGGCGGCAAGCACTCCGAGGGCGAGGCTGCGATCGTGGCCGACCTCGAGGCCATGGCCTGTGGTCGTCGCAAGGTCGAGTTCCGTCTGCGCGACTGGCTCATTTCCCGTCAGCGCTATTGGGGCAACCCCATCCCGGCCATCCACTGCGAGCACTGCGGCATCGTGCCCGTGCCCGAGGATCAGCTGCCGGTGACGCTGCCCGAGAACCTGGACCTGGGCGCTGGCGAAACCCTTGCCGAGTGCAAGGAGTTCTACGAGACCACCTGCCCGGTCTGCGGCCGCCCGGCCAAGCGCGAGACCGATACCATGGACACCTTTACCTGCTCCAGCTGGTATTACCTGCGCTATACCGATCCGCACAACACTGAGCTGCCCTTCTCCCGTGAGGCTGCCGACCGTTGGATGCCCGTCGATAACTACATCGGCGGCATCGAGCACGCTATTTTGCACCTGCTCTACAGCCGCTTCTTTACCAAGGTGCTGCGCGACTGCGGCCTGCTCGACTTCGACGAGCCCTTCACGAACCTGTTGTGCCAGGGCATGGTGCTCGACGCCCACGGCGATGTGATGAGCAAGTCGAAGGGCAACGTGGTCTCGCCGGAGGAGATGATCGCCGAATACGGCGCCGACGCCGTGCGCGCCTACATCTTGTTCTTGGGGCCGCCCGAGAAGGAGAAGCTGTGGAACGAGGACGGCCTGCCGGGCATGTACAAGTTCCTGAACCGTCTGTGGCGCCAGGTGCACGACTTGTGCGGTAAGGCCGGCGACGAGACGCTGTTCGCGCAGAAGCCGGCTGACGAGGCGGCCGTGGGCGCGGCGAAGAAGCTCATTCGTGAGCGCCATCGCGTGGTGGAGAAGGTGTCGGCTGACATCGAGCGCAACAACTTCAACACCGCCATCGCCGCCATCATGGAGCTGTCGAACGCCGCCGGCGAGTACCTGCGCGCGTTCAGCCCCGATGACCGCGCCGCCTGCGAAGACCATCGCGCGCTCGACGCGGAAGTGGCCGAGGTGCTGGTGAAGCTCGTGGCGCCGTTCACACCCCATTTGGCCGACGAGCTGTGGCGCGAGGCGCTGGGTCGCGAGGGCTTCGTCTACGACCAGCCGTGGCCGACCTACGACCCCGATCAGGTCCGCGCCGACGAAGTGGAGCTGGCCGTGCAAATCTGCGGCAAGATCAAGGGCCGCGTGACCGTGGCCGCCGACGCTCCGGAGCCCGAGGTGCTCGCCGCCGCTCGCGAGGCCGTGGCCGCCGCCCTTGAGGGCAAGACGGTGAAAAAGGAAGTCTACGTCCCCGGCCGTCTGGTGAACATCGTCGCGGTGTAGCTGGAACTCTTCGCGAGCAGAATCCGTAGGGGGCGACCTTGGTCGCCCCTCTTTTTCAGGCTCGTGAGCCTGCACGGCGCGCGAAGCGCGGCGGGCAAAAAACCACCCG
>ERZ827522.764-NODE-764-length-35484-cov-10.066556_pt1 | contig 35484 bp, 28 predicted proteins | sample MGYA00519580_ERZ827522 | MGnify/ENA primary metagenome ERZ827522 (study PRJEB31778, sample SAMEA3449340) | human gut metagenome | biome: human gut; feature: human-associated habitat; material: faeces | place: United Kingdom | collected 2010/2012 ... | reverse complement strand
GAATCACAATCAAGGATACAAGAGGAATCATCGACGCTATCCTTTCTGGTGATATTCTTAAAGCTCCAACAAAGAAAATCCCAATGTTCAACTTCGAGGTTCCTACAGAGCTTCCAGGTGTAGATTCAGGTATTCTTGACCCACGTGACACATATGCAGATGCATCTGAGTGGGAGACAAAAGCAAAAGATCTTGCTGACAGATTCATCAAGAACTTTGCTAAATATGAAGGAAACGACGCTGGTAAAGCATTAGTTTCTGCAGGTCCTCAGAAATAAATCATATTGATGTGGATTTTGATCGGGTGTGACTGGTTCACACCCGATTTTTTTGCTTTTTGTTTTAATGATGGGGTAAGTGTTAAAATAAATGACAGGAATTTTATGGAAAAGGGGGAATGATTGTTATGCTGACATATGGAATTGACTGGGATGACGTGATCTCGGATCTGAACACCCATGCGATACAGCTTGCCAATGGGGAACATGGTTTAGATCTGAAACTGGAAGATATCAATTCATGGGAAAATGTTGGCAAGGCATCGGTTATCAAGCAGTATTATCAGGACGAACGCATTTATCGAATGCAGACTGTGACCGATGAAGCCAGAAATTTCATACATGAATTGCAGAAAAAGGGGAAAGTATATATTATCACAGCAATCGCTCCACAGTTTATGAGTCTGCGGGCAAAACAGATATTGACGGCATTTCCGGATTTCCCGGAACAGAATATTATTATGGGTTTTCAGAAGTCACTGGTTCATTTTGATGTTACCCTGGATGACGGCCCGCATAATATTTTAAAGAGTTGTGCAAAATATCCGGTTTTAATGCGGCGCCCATGGAATGAATCACTCAGTGGGATTCTTTCCGTAAACCATTATGGAGAGTTTTTACAGCTGATCGATCAGATCAAAGAATCGATGCTGTTAGATAAAAAGCCGGTTTCTTTACCGTCTGTGATAGCTTTAGTCGGTCCATCCGGTTCTGGGAAAAATGAACTTGCAAAAAGACTTGAGAGGGCAGGAACAGGCAGGATTGTTCATTCTTATACGACGGGAACAGCAGATGGAATCCATCAGAGACTTTCCGCAGAAGAATTTAAAAATAAAAAAAATGATTTTGTGACAGTAACTGTGTATGCTGGCAATAAATATGGAATATCAGCATCAGATATTGCCAGAATGATAAAGGATGGGGTAAGTCCGATCGTACCGCTTGATATTGGAGGTGCGATATCCATGAAACGGCTGTTTGCGACCTCGATCTTATTTTGCAGAAGCAGCCGCGAAAAGATGATTTCAAGTATTTTAGAAAAAGATATCAGTAATCAGGAGAAGATGTACCGCTTATTATCGTTGGAAAATGAAATTGACAATGAGGAACTCTGTGACTTTTCCATACGGACAGATGATATGGAGGAAGCTGTTGAACAGGTAAAGCAGCTTTTGTCAATAGAGAAAATAGATAGAAAGTAAAACAAAATTTGGCACTAATTTATAGTTGCGAAATAGGGCATATTAAAGTATAATAAGACTATCAAAAACGGCCTGGGATGTGCGACACCCTACATTTTTGAACCTACATTTACTTTTATGGGATTCTTATATTCGAAGGCAGATGTCAAGCCATCAGTACTTCGGTACGTGAGCAGTGGAAGACAGAAACCAACGTGCGGTTACCCACCTAGCGGTCGCTAGGAGTCAAAAACGTAGGAAACGGCATTTTGGGTTTATACAAAAGATCATATGGTACAGAAGATTTTTAAAGTACAGAAGAAGTAAAGAGTACAAAAGAAAGTTTACTGTACAGAAGAATATTCGGTATACAGATGAAAAATCATTGATATACAAAGGAATATTTAAAAATACGAAGAGAAGCTGCTTTGAAATATAAGCAGCTTCTTTTATGTAATAAAATGACGGAAATCAAAGGTATTTGATACAGAAACGGAGATTAGCGTGAAAAAAAGAAATATGCCAAAAATTTCGGCAGTAATATTGGCGGTTTTAATTTGTGTGTTTGCAGGAATACTGATAGGAAAACTGAAGGAAAATTATGATCCGGAAATTTTTTCGGAAAATTATATCAGCGTTGATGAAGTAAAGCAGGAACTGATTTTTACCGTATATTCACAGGAAGAGTGGGACGAATGGTTTGAGGGCGGAAAAAAAGATTATCTGACAGGGGCAGTGCTGGATGAGCTGTTAAAAAGACTTGGAGTTTCGGAACAGATTGATTTTTCGGAAAAAAGAAAAAATGCTGCCGTTTCGCGTACAGAATGGAACCAGGTATATGCGCAGATCCTTGCGTTTCTTGATATGGAACAAAGCGTAAAAAAAGAAACACTGCTTGTGCTAAACCGTATGGAAATGGAAGATCAGACGGTTCTGGTCACGAATCAGGGAGATTTTTATACGAAACTGCAGAATACATATTTTACGGACTGGATGTCCTATGATGTTTATATAAAAGAGGATCAGTGCATTGGAATTGCACAGGTGTCAGAGCAGGAACAAACGATTGAAAATGCATATCTGAAATCCTGTCAGGATGAAAAAATCAGTTTTTTATTTGCAGGTGCCGTCTATGAAAAAGAGTTACAGGAGAGATGGATATCCTGTGAACCGGGAGTATGTGATCTGGTATTTCGGGATGGAGCGCTTACTGCAATCAAAACAAAACAGGATATCATACAGGGACAGATGTTATCCTATGATGATTCTGAGATCGAGATTGAAGATTATGGAAGAATCCACCACAATGGGAAGCTTCCGGTTTACCAGACCTATGGAGATGTGTCTGAAAAATCCATATCGGATGTCGTTTTGGGCAATATGAATGTGGCTTATGTGACTGCGGGAAAGGAAGTCTGCGCAATTCTTATTTTACAGCCGGCTGATATCAAAAATATCCGTGTTCTTCTGCTATCGGATGACGGAACAAATACCCGGAGCGATGTTTATCTAAAGTGTTCGACAAATGCCGATATAACTTGTGGTGATGAAACGAAAAGCGCCGGATCTGAGGAACTCCTTCATCCGGCAGATACACTGACGATGGCACCGGGAAAAACCTTTATCGTAAAACCGGAGTCGGAAGACGGTAAGATCTATCTGTGCAATGGAAATGGAACGGCTGTATCAAATGGTTATGCGGGGACGATTGAGGTGCGCAGCACAGAGAATGGATATACGGTTGTCAATGAACTGCCGTTAGAGGAATATCTGTATGCGGTCGTGCCGAGTGAGATGCCATCAAGCTTTTCTCCGGAAGCGCTTAAGACACAGGCGGTGTGTGCGCGCAGTTATGCCTATATGCAGCTGATGCGGGCGGATCTGGCGGCTTACGGTGCACATATCAATGACAGCACCTCCTACCAGGTTTATAACAAAGTAGAAAAGACAAAGGAATCTGTCGCCGCTGTGGATGCGACATGCGGGCAGGTGCTGACCTGGAACGGAAAAGTTGTGGAGGCATATTATTTTTCGACTTCCATGGGTTACACAGACACCGCGGAGATCTGGAATGTGGATGATCCGTCGTCCTATGGCTATCTGAAAAAAGCATGCTTAAACCAGGCGGATGCAGACATAGATTTGTCGGATGAAACTGCATTTTCCAAGTACATCAAGAGCAGTGCGGATGGATATGACAGCGATATCCGTTATTACAGATGGTTTGCAACGGCAGATTTATCGGATAAGACAGAAACGGTGAATGAGATCTTAGCGGCAAGACATTCCATTTCACCAAAAAATGTGTTATATTATGAATCTGACGGTACGACGGAGATGGATGTCGCCGCTGCCGGGGAGAAAATGGGAGCCATTACCGGAATGTCAGTGGAAGCAAGAAGCAGTTCCGGTTCGATTCTTACATTAGATCTTACTTATGAATGCGGCATTGTGAAAATAAAAACAGAGTACAACATCCGCAAGATTTTAGGCTGTATGGTGAAAAAAATTGTCTACGCAGATGCAACGGAATCAGAGAATATTACGATGCTGCCAAGTGCATTTTCAACCGTCGAGAAACAGGAAGACGGGACATATCTGCTGTCCGGCGGTGGTTATGGGCACGGACTCGGAATGAGCCAGAATGGGGCAAACGGAATGGCAAAAGCCGGTATGGGCTATCAGGATATCTTAAATTATTTTTATCAGGATATTACCGTGGAAACAATCGGAGAGATGGAAGGAAAAGAGACATTATGATCTGGAAGATTATAGGAAATGTGATGTCGTTTATGGGAAAATGTAAACGGGATAAGATCAATGCATATTCTGCGCAGTCTGCGTTTTTTATTATATTATCACTGATCCCGTTTCTTATGGTTTTCTCATCCCTGTTACAGTATACTTCCGTGACAGAGGGGACGCTTTTAAAAATCATTGAGAGAGTTATGCCGGAATACATAGCACCATTTCTTATTTCACTGATTGATGAGGTATACAACAGATCAGCAGGCATTATTTCCATTACGGCGATCGTTGCAATCTGGTCAGCAGCAAAAGGTGTGCAGTACATGACGGATGGACTCAATTCGGTCAATGATCTGGAGGAAACAAGAAATTGGCTTGTACTGCGGATGTGGGCAGTTGTGTATACGGTGATTTTTCTGGTAGCTATTGTGTTTACACTGTTAGTCATTGTTTTTGGTAATTCTCTCCAAAAACTGGCATCGCAGTATATCCCGTTACTGCGGCATGCGGTAGATCTTTTGGCACATTTTCGGGGACTTATCATGCTGGTCATGTTAATTGTTTTCTTTGATGTGATATTTACAGCACTGCCAAATAAAAAACTGACCTTTAAAAGCCAGCTTCCGGGCGCGGCGATCTGCGGTGTGGCATGGTATATTTTTTCTATCGGTGTTTCCATCTATGTGGATTATTTTAACGGTTTTTCCATGTATGGAAGCCTGACGACGATCGCCCTCATCATGCTGTGGCTTTATTTCTGTATGTATATCATGATGATGTCGGCGGAAGTAAATGTCATTTTCAATGACAGTATCCGCAAGTGGCTGCTCAAAGAGAAAGAGAAGAAAAAGAGAAAAAACTCTTGAACTAATAAATTGCCTGTGCTAAAATGCAATACAGAGTGAGAATAAAAGAAAAGGCATTGAACGTGATTAGTAGTGCACTATAATTCTTTCAGAGAGAGTGGGTCACCGGCTGAAAACCCATTTAAGACAAGGTAGGAAGCGAAGTTCGCACGGGAGCTGCATTTGTGAAGTGACAGTAGCAGATGACGTCCATGCACGTTACGCATGTTAAGAGCTTTTTGTCAATATTCGTGGCAGAAAGAATCAGGGTGGTATCGCGGAATCATTCGTCCCTGGACGAATGACTCCGCGTTTTTTGTTGCTGAAACAAATCCACCACAGGAAATTGTGTCACAAAAATAATTTGTGAGACAAATATCTGAAAGAAATAATGCAGAATGGAGATTATCATGAAAGAAAAATTGCAGAAAATCAGAGAAGATGCGATCCGCCAGATCGAAGAATCCGGCGATCTGTCGAAATTGAATGATGTGCGTGTTGCGGTTCTTGGAAAAAAAGGAGAACTGACCGCAGTATTAAAGAGTATGAAAGATGTCAGTCCGGAGGAGCGTCCGTTAGTCGGACAGCTTGTCAATGAGACGAGAGAGAGCATCGAGAAGATTTTAGATGAGACAAAGAAAAAGTTAGAGGCAGCGGAGTTAGATGCAAAACTGCGCAGAGAAGTCATCGATGTGACGCTTCCGGCAAAGAAAAATAATGTCGGACACCGTCATCCGAACACGATCGCTTTAGAAGAGGTAGAGCGCATCTTTACCGGAATGGGTTACGAAGTGGTAGAGGGACCGGAAGTAGAGTATGATTATTATAACTTTGAGGCTCTTAATATCCCGGCAAACCATCCGGCAAAGGACGAGCAGGATACGTTCTATATCAATGACAAGATCGTGCTCCGTACACAGACATCTCCGGTACAGGTCCGTGAGATGGAAAAAGGACATCTCCCGATCCGTATGATCGCACCGGGCCGTGTATTCCGTGCCGATGAGGTAGATGCGACACATTCTCCGTCTTTCCATCAGATCGAGGGACTTGTCGTTGATAAAAACATTACGTTTTCTGATTTAAAGGGAACACTTGCAGAATTCGCAAGACAGTTATTCGGACAGGATACCAAAGTAAAATTCCGACCGCATCATTTCCCGTTTACAGAGCCATCTGCCGAGATGGACGTGACCTGTTTTAAATGCGGCGGGAAAGGATGCCGTTTCTGTAAGGGAGAGGGCTGGATCGAGATCTTAGGCTGTGGTATGGTACATCCGCGTGTACTGCGCATGAGCGGCATTGATCTGGAAGAATACTCAGGATTTGCGTTCGGTATCGGATTAGAGCGTATTGCACTGCTCAAATATGAGATCGATGATATGCGTCTGCTCTATGAAAATGATCAGAGATTTTTAAATCAGTTCTAGGAAAAAGATAGGAGAATATAGCATTATGAATACTTCATTAAAGTGGATCAAAGACTTAGTTCCAGGTCTTGACTGTACACCACAGGAATATATGGATGCCATGACATTATCCGGCTCTAAGGTAGAAGGATATGAGAACATGGATGAGGATCTTGATAAAATTGTGATCGGACAGGTAAAAAGCATTGAGAAACATCCGGATGCGGACAAACTTGTGATCTGCCAGGTAGATATCGGAACGGAGACAATACAGATTGTGACAGGTGCTCCGAATGTAACGGAAGGCTGCAAAGTGCCGGTTGTATTAGACGGTGGAAAAGTTGCAGGAGGTCATGACGGCAGCAAGACCGAGGGCGGTATTAAGATCAAAAAAGGAAAACTGCGCGGTGTGGAGTCAAACGGTATGATGTGCTCCATCGAGGAACTTGGTTCAAACAGAGATATGTTCCCGCTTGCACCGGAAAATGGTTTATATATTCTGCCGGAAGATGCTCCAGTTGGAGAGAGCGCCATCAGCTATCTGGGGTTGGATGATACGGTTGTGGAATATGAGATCACTTCAAACCGTGTAGATTGTTTCTCTATTTTAGGTATTGCGAGAGAGGCGGCAGCTACGTTTGGAAAAGAGTTTGTTCCTCCGGTTGTGACAGAAACAGGTAATAATGAAGATGTTAACGATTACATCAAAGTATCTGTAAAAGATGATAAGCTCTGTTCCCGTTACACCGCAAGGGTGGTAAAAAATATCAGGATCGCACCGTCACCGGAATGGATGCAGCGCAGACTGCGCGCGCAGGGAATCCGCCCGATCAATAACATTGTAGATATCACAAACTATGTGATGGAAGAGTATGGACAGCCGATGCATGCCTATGACCTTGACACAATCGAGGACAGAGAGATCGTAGTAAGACGCGCTGCAAAGGGTGAGCAGTTTGTGACTTTAGACGGTCAGGAACGCACCTTAGATGACTCTGTATTAATGATCTGTGATGGAAGAAAAGCCATCGGTATTGCAGGTATCATGGGTGGAGAAAACTCCATGATCACGGACAATGTTAAAACAATGCTGTTTGAAGCTGCATGCTTCGATGGAACAAATATCCGTCTGTCAGGAAGAAAGATTGGTCTGCGTACAGATGCTTCCGCAAAATTTGAAAAAGGCTTAGATCCAAACACAGCGATCGAGGCAATGAACCGTGCATGCCAGCTTATAGAGGAACTTGGTGCCGGAGAAGTTGTCGGCGGCGTTGTGGATGTTTACCCGAATGTCAAAGGGGATAAACGTATTCCATTCGAGCCGGAGAAATACAACAAACTACTTGGAACGGACATTGCAAAAGAGACAATGCTGGCTTATTTCTCAAAGATCGACCTCGGCTATGATCCGGCTTCGAACGAAGTGATCGTTCCATCCTGGAGACAGGACTTAGAGTGTGACGCCGACCTTGCAGAGGAAGTGGCAAGATTCTTCGGTTATGATAAGATTCCGACCACACTGCCAAGCGGTGAGGCTACCACAGGAAAACTTACCTTCAAACTCCGCATCGAGGCAGTAGCAAGAGAGATCGCAGAGTTCTGCGGATTTTCACAGGGCATGACGTATTCCTTTGAGAGCCCGAAAGTATACGATAAATTATTACTGCCACAGGATTCACCGCTCCGCAAAGCGGTTGTGATCAGCAATCCGCTCGGAGAGGATTTCTCTATCATGAGAACGATTTCCTTAAATGGTATGCTGACATCACTTTCCACAAACTTTAACCGCAGAAATAAAAACGTGCGTCTGTATGAACTTGGAAATATTTACCTGCCAAAACAGGTACCGGTGACAGAGCTGCCGGAAGAGCGCATGCAGTTTACACTTGGTATGTACGGAGAGGGTGACTTCTTTACCATGAAGGGTGTGATCGAGGAGTTTCTTTACAAAGCAGGAATGAAGCTGAAACCGGAATATGATCCGGAAGCCGGAAAACCATTCTTACATCCGGGACGTCAGGCAAATGTTGTTTATGATGGCACTGTGATCGGTTATCTCGGTGAGGTTCATCCGACGGTTGCAGCAAATTATGCGATCAAAGAGCGCGTTTATGTTGCAGTACTTGATATGCCAGAGATCGTATCCCGCGCATCTTTCGACCACAAATATGAGGGAATCGCTAAATTCCCGGCTGCAGCCAGAGATATCTCCATGGTTGTTCCGAAGAAAGTGCTTGCCGGTGATATTGAGAAGATTTTTGATGAAAAAGGCGGCCAGTTCTTAGAGAAATATGATCTGTTTGATATCTATGAGGGAGCACAGATCAAACCGGGATATAAATCAATCGCATACTCCTTGTCTTTCCGTGCAAAGGATAGAAACTTAGAGGATGCCGATATCACTGGTGCAATGGATCGAATCGTGAAAGCACTTGAGCATGTTGGTGCGGAATTAAGAAAATAAAACAAAAAGCATATGCATGTAAGTAGTGCCTGATCCGGTTTTCTGCCGGATCAGGTATTTGTAGTATATTGAATGAGGATTATCATGGATGTAAAAGATTTTTATTATGACCTGCCACAGGAACTGATCGCACAGGACCCGTTAGAGGACCGTTCCAGTTCGCGGCTGATGGTATTGGATAAAAATACCGGTGAAGTGACACATCGTGTTTTTAAGGATATTACAGATTATTTAAGACCGGGAGACTGCCTTGTCATTAACAATACGAAAGTAATTCCTGCAAGACTGTACGGAGTAAAAGAGGGCACAGAGGCAAAGATTGAGATCCTTCTGTTGAAACGTAAGGAAAATGATATCTGGGAAACCCTTGTAAAACCGGGCAAAAAATGTAAAGTCGGAACAAAGATCAGTTTTGGCGATGGACTTCTGACCGGTGAGGTCATTGATATCGTGGAAGAGGGAAACCGTCTGATCCAGTTCCACTATGATGGAATTTTTGAGGAGATTTTAGACCAGCTTGGACAGATGCCGCTGCCGCCTTATATCACACATCAGCTTCAGGATAAAAACCGTTACCAGACGGTATATGCAAAGTATGATGGCTCTGCCGCTGCACCGACAGCGGGACTCCATTTTACACCGGAATTATTAAAAAAAGTAAAGGAAATGGGTGTGGAGATCGCAGAGGTGACACTTCATGTAGGGCTTGGTACATTCCGCCCGGTCAAGGAGACGGATGTATTAAAACACCATATGCATTCGGAATTTTACCGGATCGAACAGTCCGAGGCAGATAAGATCAACCATGCAAAAGAGACCGGACATCGTGTCATTGCGGTAGGAACGACCAGCACGCGTACTTTAGAGGCGGCATCGGACGAGAACGGTTTCCTGCGCGAGACAAGCGGATGGACAGAGATCTTTATTTATCCGGGTTACAGGTTTAAAGTCATTGATTCCCTGATTACCAATTTCCATTTGCCGGAATCCACACTGGTAATGTTAGTTTCAGCACTGGCAGGACGGGAACATGTGTTAAACGCATATGAAATTGCCGTGCAGGAGAAATATCGTTTCTTTAGCTTTGGGGATGCAATGCTGATAGCGGATACAACAGTTTAAATGATCTGAAAAGATGCAACAGACAGCATGATTTACGGGCAAAATGATTGCTTGAAAAAATCACGAAAGAGAAGGAAAATTACGGAATGGAAGAGAAAAGACATCATAAGCGTTTAAAACTCGACGTTTCCATCCAGTTAGAACGTCTGACAGAAGATGGAACGACGACATATGATTGCACGCAGGTTGTAGTTACGGATGTTTCGCGCGGCGGAATCGGCTTCCAGTCCGACGAACTTTTGGAAGTGGGGGGATATTATAATACCAGAATCCAGATATGGACGAAAGAGGTGATCGATGCAGTCATCGAGATCGTGCGTAAGCAGAAAATGGAAGATGGAACCGACAAATATGGGGCAACTTTTATTGGAATGTCGGATACAGATGCAATAAAAATAGATATTTATCAGGTGTTTCGTGAAGCATAAAAGTATAAGAGATGAAGTATGCTTTTGATGACAGGATAAATGCAAAAAATCGAAGAGAGCCAGATAGGTCACATCCTAAAATAAAGATGATCTGTCTGGCTCTTTTTATGTCTGTCATTCTTCGTCCATAAGCTATCATTTATGAAAGCATAGGTATACGAATAAATTATTTGTAAGTCATAAAATTAATTATGCTTCATAAGAACTTACGGTAATTGTATAATCGCTTGTACCTTCCACATAAGTGGTTCCATCAGAGCCTTTGACGGTAACGGTGTAGCCATCCTCATCTGTAATGGTTCCTTTGCAGGTTAAAGAGGAGAGAGTGCTGTCCCCATCAACGATCCAGGTAGAACTGCTGTCAATGGTCAGATTTGCATAACCGTCTCCGCCATTTCCGGCATTGCTTTCATCCTGAACAAAACTTCCGGTCCAGGTACTTTTATTTTCAAGGGAAACGTCAAGCTGGCTGATGCTGTCCCAGATGATCTCCGTAAAAACTGGACGAATCGCCATCGGTACTGTCGGAGGAAGTGCGGTCTAATGTGATATCTTTTAAAGTAACGTTTGCGCCATTTGAAACAAGAACCACATTTTCATCGGATCCGGTGGAAGAGAAAGTCTCATCGGAAACTTCGGTATCTTCCGTATATTTGGTTACGGCATTGTAAGATTCCGGCTGGGAGGAAGCGCTGCCTCCCGGAGCGCCTCCGCCTGGAGTGTTACCTCCCGGTTGACCGCCGGCGTTGTCAGAGATCGTTACAGTTGCAGCGTTACCATCATCATCTAAGGTGATCGTTACCATAGTACCTTCTGATAAAGCGGAAAGTGTGGTTTCTTTACCATCTTTGTCATAGTAGACGGTGGAATCGGTCAGATTGATCGTCTCGGTTGACATATTGCCCATATCCGGGGCACCGCCGTTGTCGGAAGGGGCAGAATTGTTGTCTCCACTAGGCGGATTGCCAGGGGTTTCGGTGGAATCTGCGCCATCAGAGTTAGGTTTGCCCGGTGCCTCTGTTGAATCGTTGTTGTCAGAGTTCCCGCTGCCTGCTGGGGCACCACCGTTGTTATCGCTCGGTGGATTGCCCGGTGCTTCGCCCTGACCGCCGCCCGGCATGGCTGCAACTGTGATCGTGCTGTCGGTAATTTCGGAAATCATTCCGGTTACCGTGTATTCATCTGATTTTGCATCAGTGTCCTCCTTAGATGTTTCCACTGTGCTTTCTACAGAAGAAGAGGTATTTGTGTTATTACCTGTACTATTGTTTGTGCTGCCGCATCCGGAAAAAATCAGTGTTCCTGCCAATGTGATACATAATAATGCTTTTTGATATTTCATAATGTTTGTCACTCCTTTTTTGTTGATAGCTGTATTCTATCGGGGGAATGTGACGGTTAGATGAAGCCGGGTTGGAAGTTGCGTGAATTTACAGAGAAGATTGTGTGGAATGAAAATAGAGGTGAAAATCCTTTTTTGAAAAAAATTTTAAATTTTATGAAATTTACTATTGTAGATTTTATAAAAGTGTGCTAAACTATGTTTGTATCCATGAACTAGTTTATAATGTAAACAGTTCAACTCAAGAGGCTGTATTCCTGATTAACGTCGGGATACAGCTTTTTGATTGTCTGGAGTATGGGCTTTTGCTGTTTTACAAAGAGCAGAAAAACGCCGTACGGTCATTTTGAATCTGACCATACGGGGCGTTTTTTCTATCTTTCATAAATCGTATAATGATGTTTCTTAAGCAGTGCAACCGCCAGCGCTAATGATTCCCCGTCATACATTTCAAGTCTCAAAACACCGCCTTCAAACTCACGGTTATGAATGATCCCGATATTTTTAATACTTAAATTATTGCTCGCAAGGATCGTTGCGACGGTTGCGATCCCACCGGTCTCATCAATCAGGTCTAAGTACAGTTCGTAAACATTCTTCAAAGCACCTTTTGCCGTGATCGTGATGGAATCACGGTAATCTTTGGCTGCAGTAAAGGCATCTAACAGTGCAGGGGAATCTGCATCTGCAATGTTCGTGCGCATTACCTCTAATGTATGGATATAGTTGTCCAATAATTTTAAAATCTGTTCCTGATTGGATAAACAGATATTTTCCCACATGACAGGAGAAGAAGATGCGATACGCGTGATATCTTTAAAACCTCCGGCTGCGATGGTTTTCATGATCTCATTTTCATCGTCCGATTCCTGCACCAGGTTGACAAGGCTGTATGCGATCACATGCGGCAGATGACTGATCGCTGCGGTCGCATAATCGTGCTGCTCATAACCTAAAACCAGAGGAATTGCGCCGAGAGAGCGCACCAGCCCGGTCAGTTCTTCCACAGCAGGGGAAGGACTCTTTGTGGTCGGTGTGATAATATAGTAAGCATTTTCCAAAAGCGTCTCTGAAGCATTAGAAAGACCGGTCTTCTCAGAACCCGCCATCGGATGACCGCCGATAAAATTGGCTTCAAGACCGAGTCTTATCACTTCTCTGTGGATCTCCGTCTTGACACTGCCGACATCCGTGATGATGCAGTCCGGAGAAATTACATCTTTCAACTGCTGCAGATATTCAATATTTTTCTTGGTCGGCGTGCACAGAAAAATGTAATCGCAGTCTGCGAAATCCTTCAGTTCACATGGTGTATTGTTTATGATCAAATGTTCTTTATAAGCTTCGGCAACTGTTTCTGCATGGTGTGCAGTTGCAATCATTGTAAGTTCCGGATGAAGTGCATGCAGTTTTTTTACAATGGAACCGCCGATGAGTCCGAGTCCGATAAAGCCTATTTTCTGAAGTGACATATATGGAAATCCCCCTGTTAGATGTTAAAGTTCTGTTCTCATAATTCTTTACCTATCATAGACATAAATTGCAAGAAAGTCAACACGTTAAAGTATAAAAGTGCATATTGCATGAAAAAATAATCAAAGTATGGATGAAATGTGAACACTATGTAAACATTCCATGCAAATGGTTATAAATTATTTAAAATGCATACATAATATATAAACAAATTTCGGGTAATATAAAAATAGTTAGTAAATATGAATAAATAAGTTGTAATAAACGTGTAAATTTAGTAAAATATAACCATACAGCGAATGCCGTTTCAGAGGTATCGACTAAAAAATATGTATTGGAGGATTTGCTATGAACGTTTACACAACTGACAAGATTCGTAATGTGGTTCTGCTTGGACATGGTGGATGTGGTAAAACAAGTCTCGCCGAGGCGATGGCTTATCTTGCGGGGATGACAACACGCATGGGAAAAGTTACCGATGGTAACACAATCAGCGATTATGACAAAGAAGAAATCAAACGTCATTTTTCCATCAACACAACTGTGATACCGATTGTCTGGGGTGATACCAAGATCAATATCCTTGATACACCTGGTTATTTTGATTTTGTAGGGGAGGTAGAAGAAGCAGTCAGTGCTGCGGATGCAGCAATTATCGTAGTATCCGGTAAGGCTGGCATTGAAGTCGGCACAAAGAAGGCATGGGAGTTATGTGAGACATACAAACTGCCGCGTATGGTATTTGTTACAGATATGGATATCGATGAGGCAAGTTACCGGCAGGTCGTAGAAGATTTACAGCAGCTATACGGCAAGCGGATCGCACCTTTCCATCTTCCGATCCGTGAAAACGGACAGTTCGTCGGATATGTCAATGTATTACAGCAGCGGGCAAAACGCTGGAAAGATAACGGCGAAGTGGAAAAGGTAGAAGTGCCGGAGTATTCCAAAGAGAATCTTGGTATTTGCAGGGAAGCATTGATGGAGGCTGTTGCGGAGACGAGTGAAGAATTTATGGATCGTTATTTTGGAGGGGAAGAGTTCTCCGAGGATGAGATCCGCCAGGCACTCCGTGTCAATGTATCCGATGGAAGCATCGTTCCGGTGCTGATGGGTTCGAATGTTCTTGCACGTGGCATGTATACACTGATGGTCGACATTGTAAAATATCTTCCGAGTCCGGAAAAACGTTCCTGCACCGGAATCAATGCAAAGTCCAACGAGGTATACAATGCAGACTATGATTTTGCAAAACCAAAATCAGCTTATATTTTCAAAACGATTGCAGACCCGTTTATTGGGAAATATTCATTGATCAAAGTTAATTCGGGAGTTATCAAAACAGATGATCTTCTTTACAACCAGCATAAAGATACAGAGGAAAAAATCGGAAAGATCTATGTACTCTGTGGCAATAAGCCGGAGGAAGTAAAGGAACTGCATGCGGGAGATATCGGAGCGTTAGCGAAGCTGACTAAAGCAGCTACCACAGATTCCCTTTCTACCAAAGCGAACCCGATCCTGTATATAAGAACACAGATCTCCATACCATATACTTATAAACGTTATAAGGCAGTCAACAAAGGAGATGAAGATAAGATCTCGCAGGCATTGCAAAAGCTGATGCTCGAAGATCTTACATTAAAAACAGTCAATGACAGTGAAAATGGCCAGACATTACTTTACGGTATGGGAGACCAGCACCTTGATGTTGTGGCAAGCAAACTGTTAGAGAGATACAAAGTTCAGATTGAACTGAAAAAACCAAAAGTAGCATTCCGGGAGACCATTCGTAAGAAAGCGGATGTGGAATACAAGTACAAAAAACAGTCCGGCGGTCATGGACAATACGGTCACGTTAAGATGACCTTTGAACCTTCCGGGGATCTTGAAACACCATATGTATTTGAACAATGCGTTGTCGGCGGAGCAGTTCCAAAAAACTTCTTCCCGGCGGTGGAAAAAGGAATCCAGGAAGGAGTTGTGAAAGGACCGATGGCAGCTTATCCTGTGGTAGGAGTAAAGGCAGTATTATATGATGGATCCTATCATCCGGTAGACTCTTCTGAGATGGCATTTAAGGTTGCGGCTCTTCAGGCATTCAAAAAAGGCATTATGGAAGCATCACCGATTCTGTTAGAGCCGATCGCATCCTTAAAAGTTGTTGTACCTGACAAATACACAGGTGACATTATGGGAGACTTAAACAAACGCCGTGGACGTGTACTTGGAATGAATCCGACGGAACACGGTTATCAGGAGATCGTAGCTGATATTCCTTACATGGAATTATATGGATACAACACAGATTTACGATCCATGACCGGTGGAAGCGGAACATTTTCCTATGAGTTTGCAAGATATGAGCAGACACCTTCTGATATCCAGGAAAAGGAGATCGCAGAGAGGGCAGGCAAACTTGATAATACGGATAATTCATAAAACAGTTTCTGAAAGAAACAGTTCTTCCCGAAAGCAGGATAAAAACACAGACTGGATGTAACATTTTCCGGTGTGTGTAATTAAAAAGAAAACAGGGAGGAATGGATATGCGGTATGGCAGAAAAATTTGCAAAGAACTATTTGTAATTTTATATGTATTTATTTTTCTTGTAAGCGATCCGAAATTGGTTCGTGCCTGCAGCATGATCATCCTCCCTGATACTTCAAAGGAAACCATTACCAGTGATGATGTTACATTTGATTTTTTTGATACACAGGATCCGTCAGAGTATCACATTGTATATGAGGTAAATGGCGGTATTAACAGCAGCAATAATCAAAAAACAATCCAAAAAGAAGAACTTCCTTTTACACTGGACGTGCCGGTTAAAATGGGTTACAATTTTGCTGGCTGGTATGCAGACTGCAGCTATTCCAGAAAAGTTACGAAAATAGATGAAGACAGTCCGGCGAATATGGTTCTTTTTGCAAAATGGACAAAAAATATTGACAATCATTATAATGTGGAAATGTATTCTTATCAGACAGGCACGATTCGTGACAACAGTCAGAAAGAGTTAAAGGAATGTTCCTATACTTTTTTGGATGATCTTTCTATTCCGGGAATGCCTTCTACCAGGGAAAAAGACTATAAGGATAATCTGATCAGCAGTTCCAGCCAGTGTATGCAGGGACTTTGTTTCACACCGGATTATATTCTTATTACTGCATATTCGGAAGATCGCAAAAATCTTGGATCACTGATGGTGTTTGATCGTGAGAGCGGCGAATATCTGGCAACACTTGGCATGAAAAAAGAAAGTCATCTTGGCGGTATTGCTTTTGATGGCGAGAATGTCTGGATCTGCCATTCAAATTCCAATACCTTAGAGCGTATTTCCTATGAATATATTACAAAAATCGCACAGGATGCGCCGGAATATTGCATTGATGCATCGGCATTGTCAGACGAATACCGCCTGAAAAATACACCATCCTGCATTACCTGCTACGGTGGCAGACTCTGGGTTGCTACACATACCAGATTTTTTGATTCCGAGATGTATTCATACAGCTATGATAAAAAAGAAGATAAGCTGACGGCAGTCAGCAACTATAATCTTCCGAGTAAAGTGCAGGGAGTGGCATTCGATGATAACGGATCAATTTATTTAAGCACTTCCTATGGAAGAAATAATTCTTCTTATTTAAAAGTTTATTCTTCTCTTCTTTCATTGGACAAAAAACCAAATGAACCGAAGGTAAAAGTGGAGATGCCACCTTGTTCGGAAGAAGTTGCTATTGCAGATGGTACGGTGTTTGTTTTATTTGAATCGGCAAGTGCAAAATATTTTGAGGGTACAGATGGTATGGGAAAGAGTCCGGCGCCGATCGATAAATTATTAGAGGTAAGTGTAGCTTCCATCTGGTAGACTTGAGAAAATGTTAAGAAATCATAAATAAATATGCAGATACAAAAGGGGTGGAGTGTTCCATCCCTTTTATTAGTTAATTTTGCTTCCGGTCTTTCATGAGCCGGATAATTTTATCGGCCTTCTCAGATTCCTCTTTTGACATGTTTTGTTTTAGCAGGGTGACAAGCAGCTCTGTTTCGGGGTCTGTGAACTGGATATTATTTGTTTTTGCTGCATTCATGGTGCCAAGAAGAAACGGCATCATATCTTTAATGTTTGTTGGTTTTTCTTTTGATGCAAAATTCATTAAAAACTGCAGTTTTTCCGGGGACATATTTTTTAACCCCGGATTATTCCAGAAATCATTTTCCATCACTATTTATTCCTTTCAAAAATGTAATGCTTTGTTTTGGCAGTTTTCTTACAATATATTATGCAAAAATAGTCTCATAGGTTTCCATCATAGAGACCATATTTGTGATCATATCAAGTGTTTCAAGCTCTTTGTCTGTACAGAATTTCCGAAGGTCATTTAACATGGCAAGAGTAGAATTTTCATCCTCACTGACAGAGCACATGGACATGACTTTATCCTCCTGGTTGAATACCTGGATCGTATTCTGTAATTCCATATATTTGATCAGAATAGCAAATTGCTTTTTCTGGTCACCTTTCATATAGGGAATCGCAGTTTTTAACATTTGCAGTTCACGGGTCTGTGTCATATTATCAAAGGGCGTAAATGAATTTGGTTCCATAAAGATGCCTTTTTTCTTTTAGTTTATGAACCCGGAAAATAGATTATGCCAGATATCACATGGATGAGGGGGCAGTTTTAGTGACGGTATCAGGCAGTCGGCATAAAATAAAACGGGAGGAGGAATCAAATATGCTGATTATTGATGGAAACAGTGTTTATGAGATAGATGAGGAATGTGTCAGAAAAAAGAAAGTGCCAAAGGAATGTGGAATCTACGAGAAGATGATGCAGCAGCAGAATCGGGAAAAAGACCGTGAGTATGCTGCACGGGATCAGAACACAAAGCGTCCGTAAATTCGGCTGACATACAAAAACGTCTCTTCCATAACAGGCAGAGACGTTTTTCTTTATAAATCTTATAGGGCGGCCGGAATATCCGACCGCCATTTCAGAACAGATGATCTGACTAGCAGAAACCACATCCATTGTTTCCGCCGCATCCGCCACAGCAGAAGAGAAGCAGGATGATCCAAAGACAATCATTGTTGCCTCCACATCCATTGTTTCCACCGCAGAAACCACCATTGCCGCCACAGCAGCATAATAAGATGATGATCCAGAGAATGGAATTGCATCCTCCCTCGTTACAGGAACATCCACCACCACAGTTTGTTGCAGCTAAATCACTCATATAAAACCTCCAGGTTTTTTCTTACACTGTATCTTATGTGAGCGCAGAATAAGTGTTACAGATTTGAATAAATTTTTTTGAATATATGATTATGTATACTTATAATTTCAGGTTATAGAAAATATAAAATTTTATGCCTTGACAAATAAGAGAAGAAATGTATAGAATATAGAAAAAGTATAATTGTATACAATTATGCATGAAAAAATATTCACTCTAAAAGTAAAAATATGCATTCATGGCACAGGTGTCAATGGCACAAGTGCCATGGCAGAAAGAAGGATTTACGTTATGAGAGAAGTTGTAATGAATAAGAAAACGAATCTGCTGCAGCTTGAAGAGCATTTTTATCAGTTGGCAGATGTAAAGGAACCAAATGTATTCCACAATCTGTTTCCGTATGATGAGATCCCGAAGATCGCATTCAACGATCGAATTGTTCCGCATAATATGCCGGAAAATATCTGGATCACAGATACGACATTTCGTGACGGTCAGCAGTCAAGGGCACCGTATACCACAGAGCAGATCGTGACGATCTACGATTATCTGCACCGCCTGGGCGGCCCAAAAGGTCTGATCCGCCAGAGTGAATTCTTTTTATATAGTAAAAAAGACAGGGATGCTGTTTACAAATGCTTGGAACGTGGTTATAAATTTCCGGAAGTTACCAGCTGGATCCGTGCAAGCAAACAGGATTTCCAGTTAGTAAAAGATATCGGTCTGCGTGAAACAGGTATTCTGGTAAGCTGCTCTGACTACCATATTTTCTATAAGATGAAAATGACAAGAAGAGAGGTTATGAATCTTTACTTAAGTGTCATCCGTGAGTGCTTAGAGACAGGTATCAGTCCGCGTTGCCACTTGGAAGATATCACAAGATCTGATATTTACGGCTTTGTCATCCCGTTCTGTGTAGAACTTATGAAACTGATGGATGAATATAAGATCCCGATCAAGATCCGTGCCTGCGATACTATGGGTTATGGCGTTAACTTCCCGGGTGCCGTGATCCCGCGAAGCGTGCCGGGTATCATCTACGGTCTGACCACACATGCAGGTGTGCCTTCTGAACTGATCGAGTGGCATGGCCACAACGATTTCTACAAGGCAGTTAACAACTCCACGACCGCATGGCTTTACGGTGCAAGCGGAGTCAACTGTTCCCTGTTTGGAATCGGAGAGCGTACCGGTAACACACCGCTTGAGGCAATGGTATTTGAATATGCACAGTTGAAGGGAACACTCGATGGCATGGACACTACCGTGATCACAGAACTGGCAGAGTATTTTGAGAAAGAATTAGGCTATGTACAGCCGAGCCGTACCCCGTTTGTCGGCAGCAACTTTAATGTCACAAGAGCCGGGATCCATGCGGACGGACTTCTCAAAAATGAGGAGATTTACAATATTTTTGATACCGGAAAATTTTTAAACAGACCACCATTAGTATCTGTTTCCAACACATCCGGTCTTGCCGGAATCGCTCTCTGGATCAACTCTTATTACCATCTTCCGAAAGATAAGAGCGTAGACAAAAACTCAGAGCTTGTGAAAAAAGTAAAAGTATGGGTAGATAAACAGTACGAGGATGGACGTGTTACGGTATTGACCGATAAAGAATTAGTGGAAGAAATTGAAAAATGCTGCAAGGAATTAAATGTAACAATAGGAGCATGAGGTGTCATATATGGGAGAGGATAATTATTCCTTAAGTTCCCGTGTGTTTCATACGATCCGTGAAAATATTTTGTCCGGAAAATATGCGACAGACGAGGAGTTAAAGGAAAAAAATATTGGTGAGGAGTTAGGTGTCAGCCGTACTCCGGTGCGTGAGGCACTCCGCCAGCTTGAACTTGAGGGACTGGTTACCATTATCCCGAATAAAGGTGCTTATGTCGTAGGTATTTCCAAAAAAGATATTCAGGATATCTACGAGATACGGTCGCGTCTGGAGGGACTGTGTGCAAAGTGGGCAGCGGATAAGATCACCAAAGAACAGTTAGATGAACTGGATGAAAATATATATCTGTCGGATTTTCATGCTGCAAAAGGAAATTCGGAACAGGTTGTGGAACTTGACAACCGTTTCCATGAAATTTTATACAATGCTTCCGACAGCAAAGAATTAAAACATGTGCTGCTTGATTTTCATCATTATGTACAACGCGTGCGAAAAATCACACTTGCAGATCCGAAGCGTTCTGTACAGTCAAATCAGGAACACAGACAGATCGTGGAGGCATTAAAGAAGCATGATGCCGGTCTGGCAGAGAAACTGGCGAATGAGCACATGATGAACACCATTCACAATATGGATAATTACGGATGGGACAATTTATTTCAATAGAAAAGGAGAACACAATGGAAAAAATCAAAATGACAACCCCACTGGTAGAGATGGACGGAGATGAGATGACAAGAATCCTCTGGAAAATGATCAAAGATGAGTTACTTCTTCCGTTTATTGATTTAAAGACAGAGTATTATGATCTTGGATTAGAGCATCGCAATGAAACAAATGACCAGGTAACCGTTGATTCTGCCAATGCCACAAAAAAATACGGTGTTGCTGTAAAATGTGCAACGATTACACCAAATGCAGCGCGTATGACTGAATACAACCTAAAAGAAATGTGGAAGAGTCCGAATGGTACGATCCGTGCCATGTTAGACGGTACGGTATTCCGTGCACCGATCGTTGTAAAAGGCATTGAGCCATGTGTCAAAAACTGGAAAAAGCCCATCACGATTGCACGTCATGCCTATGGTGATGTATACAAAGCATCCGAGATGAAGATTCCGGGAGCAGGTAAATGTGAGCTGGTTTATACTGCAGAGGACGGCACAGAAACAAGAGAACTGATTCATAACTTTACCGGAGCAGGTGTCGTTCAGGGACAGCACAACCTTTGCAATTCGATTGAGAGTTTTGCAAAGAGCTGTTTTAACTATGCACTTGATACAAAACAGGATCTGTGGTTTGCAACAAAAGATACGATTTCCAAAAAATACGATCACACATTTAAAGATATTTTCCAGGAGATCTTTGATGCAGAATACAAAGAAAAATTCGAAAAAGCAGGCATTACTTATTTCTATACTTTAATTGATGATGCGGTTGCCCGTGTGATGAAATCTGAAGGCGGTTATATCTGGGCATGTAAAAACTATGACGGAGATGTCATGAGTGATATGGTTTCCAGTGCATTTGGTTCGCTTGCCATGATGACTTCCGTGCTGGTTTCTCCGGATGGCTATTATGAGTATGAGGCTGCACACGGAACGGTACAGCGTCATTATTACAAACACTTAAAAGGTGAGGAAACATCCACGAACTCTGTTGCAACCATTTTTGCATGGACGGGAGCACTTAAGAAACGCGGAGAGCTTGATTCGAATGCTGCATTGTCCGATTTTGCAGAAAAACTCGAAAAGGCTTGTATTAAGACCATTGAAGATGGTAAAATGACAAAAGACCTTGCGCTGATTACTACGAATCCGAATCCGGTCGTATTAAACAGCGAAGATTTTATCAAGGCAATCAGAACGACGTTAGAGGAAAGTTTAAAATGATTTTGTCATGTCAGAGTATCTCAAAGTCTTTTGGAACAGATGAGATATTAAAAGATGTAAGTTTTCATATTGAAGCAAATGAAAAAGCAGCGATTGTCGGCATCAATGGTGCCGGCAAGTCTACGCTGCTTAAAATTATTATGGGCGAAGAAACGTCCGATGCCGGTGAAGTGATTCTTGCAAAGGATAAGACAATCGGCTACTTAGCACAGTATCAGGATGTATCCGGTCACAGAACCATCTATGATGAGGTTCTTTATGCAAGAACCGATATTCTGGAAATGGAACAGAAACTTCGTGATATGGAGTCTGAGATGAACAGCCGTACCGGTGAAGAATTAGAAAAGCTGATGGATATTTATCACCGCCAGAGCCATGAATTTGAACTGCAGGGCGGATATGCATACCGCAGTGAAGCGACCGGTATTTTAAAAGGACTTGGTTTTTCAGATGAAGATTTGAGCAAACAGATGAGCGAGTTATCCGGAGGACAGAAAACAAGAGTTTCCCTTGGCAAACTTTTAGTCACAAAGCCGGATGTACTGCTTTTAGATGAGCCGACGAACCATCTGGATATGGAGTCGATCCGCTGGCTTGAGAATTTTCTGCGGGCTTACAAAGGGGCTGTTGTGATCGTAGCACATGACCGTTATTTTCTGGATCGTGTTGTCACAAAAGTTGTAGAGATTTTCCAGCATAAAGCGTATGTATATCAGGGAAATTATTCGGATTTTGCAAAGAAAAAAGCAAAAGTTCGTGAAGATCTGTTAAAACAGTATTACAACCAGCAGCGTGAGATCAGACACCAGGAAGAAGTTATTACAAAATTAAAATCATTCAACCGCGAAAAATCTATCAAGCGTGCGGAAAGCCGTGAGAAAATGTTAGATAAGATTGAACGCATTGAAAAGCCGGTTGAGGATAATACGGATATTAAGATCGTGTTAGAGCCAAATGTGGTCAGCGGAAATGACGTCCTTACCGTGTCAAATCTTGCAAAATCCTATCCGCCGGTCACATTGTTTTCGGATATTTCATTTGAGATCAAACGTGGGGAACGGGTGGCGCTGATCGGTAACAATGGAACTGGTAAAACGACCATACTAAAGATCATCAATAATCTGATTCCGGCAGATGGCGGTACCGTGACACTTGGTTCGAATGTGCATATCGGATATTACGATCAGGAACATCAGCTTTTACATATGGAAAAGACGATCTTTGAGGAAATCTCAGATGCCTATCCGGGGCTGAATAATACGAAGATCCGCAATGTGTTAGCAGCATTTTTGTTTACAAATGATGATGTGTTTAAGCACATTTCAGATTTGAGCGGTGGAGAGAGAGGACGTGTTTCCTTAGCAAAATTAATGCTTTCCGATGCGAATTTTCTGATCCTTGATGAGCCGACGAACCATTTGGATATTACATCCAAAGAAATTTTGGAATCTGCGTTAAACCAGTATACCGGAACCGTATTTTTCGTTTCCCATGACCGCTATTTTATCAATCAGACGGCGACGAGGATCCTTGAGCTGACAGGTGAGACGGTTGTAAATTATATTGGAAACTATGATTATTATCTGGAAAAACACGATATCATGACGCAACTGTATGTAAAACCACAGGAAATATCGGATATTCAAGCAGGAAAACAGGATGATGCGGTCAATAAACTTGACTGGCAGGCGCAGAAGGCAGAACAGGCAAGGATCCGTAAGATTGAAAACAGTCTGAAAAAAATAGAAGATGAGATTGCAGCATTAGAAGAAGAGATAAGCGCGATCGATGAAGAATGTGCGAAGCCGGAAAATGCAGTCAATTCCGCAAAGTTAAATGAACTTGCTGCACGACAGCAGGAGTGCAGGGAACGCCTTGAAACCTGCTATGAAACGTGGGAAGATCTGTCAATGCAGCTGGATGGAGCTAAAGATAGTTAAAAATTTCACACATTGACAGACACAGGGGAAATCACTATAATAAACGAGAGAACGTAAGAAAGGTGGAACCTTTTGTGCAGGAAAAAGAGATATCACAGGCAGTGATCCGAAGGATGCCGCGTTATTACCGTTACCTCGGAGAACTATTAGACGCCGGTGTGGAGCGTATATCATCCAATGATCTGAGCAAACGGATGAATGTGACCGCATCCCAGATCAGACAGGATCTGAATAATTTTGGCGGGTTCGGTCAGCAGGGCTACGGCTATAATGTAAAATATTTATATGAAGAGATCGGTAAGATCTTAGGTTTGAATGAGAGACACAATATTATTGTAATGGGTGCCGGTAACCTTGGTCAGGCACTTACCAATTATGTAAAATTTGAGAAACTTGGCTTTGTTATCATAGGACTTTTTGATGTAAATCCGGCGCTTGACGGAGTGACTGTACGCGGGATCAAAATCCGTATGTTAGATGAATTAGAGAGTTTCTGTGAAGAAAATCAGGTAGATATCGCAGCGCTGACCATGCCGAAGGAAAAGGCAGATGCGATTGCAAACAGGCTGGTCGGACTTGGAATCCGTGCAATCTGGAATTTTGCCCATGTAGATCTTGAATTGATCGACAAAAATGTTGTCGTGGAGAATGTACATCTTTCCGACAGTCTGATGCAGTTGTCTTACAACATTGTCAGAAACAAAAAGCAGAAGAAAACGGCAACTGAAAAGGTGCTGTAAATGTAGAGAGCAAATAGCTGCCGCACAGATTTATGTGCGGCGTTTTTTGCCTTATAAAACAAGGAGAAAAATCCTGCACAGCTTGCTGGGCATTGCTCCTGCATAGGCGCATGCTATGCAAAAGCGGCATAGCAGGCATTTTGCTCCGCAAAACAAGGAGGATTTCATGAAATATCTTGTAGACAGCCGGGAAATGCAAAAATATGATGCAAATACCATTTCACATTTTAAGGTGCCGGGACTTCTCTTGATGGAGCGCGCTGCAATAGCATTTGTGGAAGAGCTGCATAGACAAAATGTGGATCTTACGGAAGTACTCATTGTGTGTGGCAGTGGAAATAACGGTGGAGATGGTCTTGCGATCGCACGCCTTTTATTTTTGGAAGGACATGCTGTCACGGTCGTTTATGCCGGAAATAAAGAGCACTGTTCGGAGTCAAACAGGGTACAGCAGGATATTTTAAATGCATACGGTATTTCTATATACATGGATATCCCGGAAAAGATCAGACCTGCTCTTGTAATAGACGCAATATTTGGTGTGGGACTCTCAAGAGATGTGACCGGTGAATATGCAGATATGCTGTGCCGGATGAATGAACTTTCCGGGGAAAAAGCGGCGGTAGACATTGCATCCGGGATCTCTGCGGACACGGGAGCCATTCTTGGCACAGCGTTTCGTGCAGATCTTACGATCACATTTGCATTTGAAAAATTAGGCAGTATCCTCTGGCCGGGAAATGAGTATGCCGGCAGGATCATTGTATGTGATATTGGCATCACGAAAGAAAGCTGGCTGGGTGAACCGCCGGCCGTGATGGCACTTGAAGAAAAAGATTTTTCGATACTGCCAAAAAGAAAAAGCCATTCTAATAAGGGCAGTTATGGAAAACTCTTGCTGATCGCCGGAAGTGTCAATATGGCAGGGGCGGCAGTTTTGTCTGCGAAAGCAGCTTATGCCACAGGGTGTGGTCTGGTGCGTGTGCTGACTCCGGGGGAAAACAGAACTATTTTACAGTGCAGTGTTCCGGAGGCGGTTCTTACTACTTACGATAAAACTTTAGTACCGGAAGAACCGGTTCTGAGGGAGATCCTTGACTGGGCAGATGCCATTGTGATCGGTCCCGGACTAGGAAAAGAAAAAACTTCTGCACAGATATTAAATTTTGTGTTAGAATATGGAACGTCACATGAGAATAAAGCATTTCTTTTTGATGCTGATGCATTAAATCTGGTGGCAGAGCAGAAAAACACCGGAGTGCAGGGGGCAGATAGATGGAAAAATTTTAAGAATACTGCCGTGATTACACCGCATCTTGGAGAGATGAGCAGGCTTACCAGAAAAACAGTTGGAGAAATCCAGAAGAATCTGTTGCAGACAGCTGCAGATTTTGCAGATGAAAATCAGGTTATTTGCGTCCTGAAAGATGAACATACAGTGACCGCACTGCCGGATCATAAAAGGTATCTGAATCTTTCCGGTAATCCGGGAATGGCAACTGCAGGAAGCGGGGATGTACTAAGCGGTTTGATCGGTGCACTTATGGCACAGAAACTGACATCATATCAGGCGGCACCTCTTGGAGTATACCTTCACGGTTTGGCAGGTGATATCATGGTACAGACGACAGGTTTACAGGGCCTTACAGCCTCGGATCTGATCACCGGGATCAAAAAGGTACTAAATATTTACACACAACAGTAAAAGCGCGTATAGATTTTGTGTTGAACAAAAAAGTAATGAAAAAGATAGATTGGAGAACAACATGAACAGATACAGCAGAGTGCATGCGGAGATCGATCTGGATGCAATTCTTCACAACATGGATGCAATGCGTGGGAACATTGCAAAAGATACAAAAATTATGGCGGTCATCAAGGCCGACGGTTATGGTCATGGTGCCGTAGAGATCGCGGAGACAATCGAAAAACTCGATTACCTTTATGGATATGCGGTTGCTACGGTGGAGGAGGGGCTGATCCTTCGAAATCATGGAATACAGAAACCGATTCTGATCTTAGGATATGTGTTCCCGGATCAGTATGTGGATATGATCAAAGCGGGCATCCGTCCGACCGTATTTACCAAAGAGATGGCAGAAAAGCTTTCCGTTGCGGCAGCAAGTATCGGCAGGGACTGCAAGATTCATTTTGCAATCGATACCGGAATGAGCCGGATCGGTTATCAGGTTACGGAAGAAGTAGCGGATGAGATGGCACAGCTTTCAAAACTACCGCATATTATAGTGGAGGGTATTTTTACCCATTTTGCAAAAGCAGATGAAAAAGATAAGGAGCCGACATACCAGCAGATAAAACTTTTCCGTAAAATGATCGACATGTTAGAAGAACGCGGGGTAAGTATCCCGATTCACCACTGCTCAAACAGTGCAGGAATTGTCGATATCCCGGAGGCAAACATGGATATGGTGCGTGCAGGGATTACGCTTTATGGAATGTGGCCGTCTGAGGACGTGGATAAGACGGCAATCAGCTTAAAACCTGCATTATCGCTTGTGACACATGTTGCATATGTAAAAGAGCTTCCGGCTGGCAGGGCAATCAGTTATGGCGGAACTTATGTCACAAAAGAACCGCGTATGATTGCAACGATCCCGGTCGGTTATGCAGACGGCTACGCGAGAGGACTTTCAAACAAAGGAGCTGTTCTGATCCACGGAAGGCGTGCACCGATTCTTGGCCGTGTCTGTATGGATCAGTTTATGGTAGATGTCACAGATATTCCGGATGTTAAAAATGAGGATGAAGTGATACTGATCGGCAGGGATGGTGATGAGTGCATTACCATGGAAGAGGTCGGCGGGTTATCCGGACGTTTTAATTATGAATTCGCCTGTGATCTTGGAAAACGTATACCACGTGTTTATATCCATGGTGGACGGATCATCGGTACGAGAGATCATTTTTCGGAATAATAGAAAGGAATGGAATACACCAGTAAAAATTGGCAATACTATCCGTAAAGCAAGAAAATGGAGTGGAAGTATATGGTAATTAGACGTGGTGATATTTTTTATGCAGATTTAAGACCGGTCATCGGCTCAGAACAGGGCGGTGTAAGACCGGTGCTCATAATACAGAATGATGTTGGCAACAGGCACAGTCCAACCGTGATCTGTGCAGCAATTACATCCCAGATGAATAAAGCGAAGCTTCCAACACACGTAGAACTTGACAGCAGAAAATATGATCTGGTCAAAGATTCTGTGGTGCTCTTAGAGCAGCTTCGCACAATCGATAAAAAACGTTTGAAAGACAAGGTATGTCATTTAGATTCCCAGATTCTGGTGAAAATAGATAAGGCGCTTGAGGTAAGCTTAGAGTTGTATACATAAATAGGCTTGCCAGAAAACGGAAATAGTGATAAAATAAAATGTATTTTCGAAGCAATAAACAAGTGAGAAAAGAGGAAGTATTTATGTCAGGACATTCCAAATTTGCGAATATTAAGCACAAAAAAGAAAAAAATGATGCAGCAAAAGGAAAGATTTTTACAATTATCGGACGTGAGATTGCCGTTGCAGTAAAAGATGGCGGCCCGGATCCTGCAAACAACTTTAAACTGGCTCAGGTCATTGCCAAAGCAAAAGCAAGTAACATGCCAAATGATACGATTGAGCGTGGTATCAAAAAGGCATCCGGTGAAGGAAACTCTGTCAATTACGAGTACTGTACCTATGAGGGATATGGTCCGAGTGGAACAGCTATCATCGTAAAATGTCTGACCGACAATAAGAACCGCACAGCTGCCAATGTCCGTAACGCATTTACAAAGGGACACGGAAGCATCGGTACACAGGGATGCGTTTCCTATATGTTCGATGAAAAGGGACAGATCATTATCGCAAAAGAAGACTGTGAGATGGATGCGGATGATCTGATGATGATCGCACTTGATGCAGGCGCAGAGGATTTTTCTGAGGAAGATGACAGCTACGAGATCATCACAAATCCAAATGATTTTGAGGCAGTACACGCTGCACTTGAAGCAGAGAAGATCCCTATGGCAGAAGCAGAGGTTACAATGATTCCACAGAATTATGTAGAGCTGACAGCAGAGGAAGATTTAACAAATATCAACCGTATTCTTGATCTGCTGGATGATGATGATGATGTTCAGGAAGTATATCACAACTGGGATGAATAAATAAGATTCAAGGTACATAAGATAAACGGCATGGATGAAAAGTCTGTGTCGTTTTTTATATGAAAATAAAAGTTTTTTTACATTGTATTAAATTTTTCTGCTTTGCAGTAAAAAAATATGGTATTCTTTTCGGAAATGTTATATGATAATAGTAATTAAGATTTGAAGAATAAACACAGGAATGGAGATTGCTATGAAGAAAATACTTTTTGCAGCATCGGAGTGTGTTCCGTTTATTAAAACCGGGGGTTTGGCAGATGTATGTGGAGCATTGCCGAAGGAATTTGACAAAAACGAGTGGGATGTCCGGGTTGTAATACCGAATTACAGCTGCATACCGGACAAGTTTCGCAGCAAGTTTGAATATGTTGCTCATTTTTATATGAGTGCCGGCAGTTATATTACGAATAAGTATGTCGGTATTTTAAAATATGTCATGGATGGCATTACATATTATTTTATTGATAATCAGGAATATTTTAACTGTGCAGTACCGTACGGTGATGTCCGTTATGATATTGAAAAATTCTGTTTCTTTGACAAGGCTGTTTTGTCCATGTTAAAACAGATCGACTTCTGTCCGGATATCATTCACTGTCATGACTGGCAGACGGGTCTGATTCCGGTATATCTAAAAAATGAATTTCAGGCTGATTCCTTTTACTGGGGCATGAAGAGTATTATGACGATCCACAACTTAAAGTTCCAGGGAGTATGGGATATCAAGACCATGCAGGGACTGACCGGATTTTCAGCTTCCCTGTTTACACCGGATAAGCTGGAATTTAAAAAAGATGCCAACATGTTAAAGGGTGGTCTTGTCTATGCCGATTATATCACTACAGTCAGTGATTCCTATGCACAGGAGATTCAGACCGAGTATTATGGAGAAGGTTTAAATGGTCTGTTGTCTGCACGGCATTTTGATATGCAGGGTATTGTAAACGGTATTGATTATCAGGTATATGATCCGGCAGCGGATACAAAGATTTATACCAACTATAAGCCGTCTGATTTCCGTAAGAAAAAATACATGAATAAGGTAAAATTGCAGGCAGAATTAGGACTTGCCGTTGACAAGAAAAAGTACATGATCGGTCTGATCTCAAGACTGACCGACCAGAAAGGTTTAGATCTTGTAAATTATGCAATCGACCGGATCGTGGACGACTATACACAGCTGGTTGTTATCGGTACCGGAGATCCGCAGTATGAAAACATGTTCCGCCATTATGCATGGAAATATGGCGATCGTGTTTCTGCAAATATCTGTTATTCCGATGAACTTGCACACAAACTGTACGCAGCAGCAGATGCATTCCTGATGCCGTCCCGCTTCGAACCGTGTGGCCTGACACAGCTTATTTCATTCCGCTACGGTACAGTTCCGATCGTTCGTGAAACAGGTGGACTGAGAGATACGGTAAAACCATTTAACGAATATGAAAATACGGGAGACGGTTTTTCCTTTGCAAATTATAATGGAGATGAAATGCTTTCTGTGATCAATTATTCCAAACATATTTTCTTCGACCGCAAGAAACAGTGGAACCAGATGATTGACCGCGGCATGGCAAATGATTATTCCTGGAACAATTCCAAAGGAAAATACGAGGGATTATATAATTATCTGCTCGGATGTTAGTAATGCTTTTTTAAAATAAAGATATATAAAAGAAGCGTAAAATTGATTTTCTGTATGATTATTTTACAGACGGATATACTAAATGAGAATATCGTATAAAAAACAGGATGTTTCAAACATCCTGTTTTTTATATCATGGAAAAGGAGTATAGTGTGAAAAATAAGATTTTTCACACGCAAGATTTGTGCTTGCGCACAAACTTGAGATGCGCAAAAAACAGCGCAGGAATGGAGAATATCATGGCAGAAAATCAGGAAAAGAAAAATGAGGAGATCAGAGAGTTTGGACAGATCCAGATGAAAAATAAAATTTCATTGCTGACGATCATCGGGGAGATTGAGGGACATGACTGTCTTCCGGCAACCACAAAAACGACGAAATATGAGCATGTTCTTCCAAAACTGGCAGAGCTGGAAGATAACCCGGATACAGAAGGGCTGCTGCTGCTTTTAAATACGGTTGGAGGTGATGTGGAAAGCGGTCTTGCAATCGCCGAAATGATCGCATCGATCCGCAAACCAACGGTTTCATTAGTCCTTGGCGGCAGTCATTCCATCGGTGTGCCTTTAGCGGTATCGACCGATTATTCGTTTATTGTGCCATCCGGAACCATGGTGATCCATCCGGTGCGCATGAGTGGAACCGTGATTGGTGCAAAACCGACGTACGACTATTTTAAACAGATGCAGGACCGGATCGTTCACTTTATCAGCACCCATTCGAAAGCAAGTGAAAAACGTCTGGAGGAGCTGATGATGAATACAGGAATCCTCACAAAAGATCTTGGTACAATCCTGGTCGGGAAAGAAGCGGTGGAGGAAGGACTGATCAATGAAGTCGGTGGTATTTCCGAGGCATTTTCCCGACTGCATCAGATGATAGAAAAAAAATAACCAGTTAATGACAATCTGCCTCAAATATGGTAAGATAAAATATGTATGTAAAAAGTTACCGCAAAAGAACGATTTATTACGAAGATACAAAGAGGAGGCAGATATGTCATTATTACAGGCAATACTAATGGGGATCATACAGGGTTTAACAGAATTTTTGCCAGTGAGCAGTTCCGGACATCTGGCGATTTTTAAGATATTATTTGGTGTGGATACAGACACAGGACTTCTGTTTGATGTCCTTTTACATATCGGAACATTAGTAGCAATCTGCATTGTTTACTATAAAGATGTTTTAAAAATGATCGTGGAGGGAATCGGAATCATCAGAGACTGTTTTATTAACCTTATCCGGTTTATCGGAAATAAAACCGGTAAGACAGACGAACCTTACCTCCGGATCGTAAACAGCAGTTACCGTAAATTAGTCGTTTTGATCATTGTATCTACCATTCCAACCGGAATCATCGGTGTGGTTGGAAAAGATGTTGTCGAGATGGCATCGGAGATATTGCTGATACCGGGTATCTGCCTGATCCTTACCGCTGTCCTGCTTTTTATTGCAGATCATACCAGAGATGGAGAAAAATTGCCAAAGAGCGTTACATATACAAATGCATTTGGAGTCGGAATAGCACAGGGAATCGCAACACTTCCGGGATTGTCACGTTCCGGAACAACGATCACGGCATGTCTGCTCAGCGGCTTTAACCGCAATTTTGCCGTAAAATACTCATTTTTAATGTCAATACCGGCAATTCTTGGAGCACTGGTACTGGAATTAAAAGACTGCACGGCAGTTGCACTTTCCGGTGCAGAGATTGCATATTATGTAGTTGGTATGATCATAGCCGCAGTGGTGGGATATGTCTGCATTAAGACAATGCTTATCGTTGTACGCAGAAAAAAATTTACAGGTTTTGCCATTTACTGTCTGATCGTGGGTGTGATCTCGATTGGCGGATATATCTATATGGCATAAATAAATGCAATATATCTATATGGCATAAATAAATGCAATATATCTGTGCATTTACAGAAATTGAGTTGGAGGTAATATTTTGGCAACAGGGAATAGGAAGCGTTCTGCTACCGGAAAAAAATCATCATCCGGCAGGAAAACAAATTCTGGACATAAGAGAAATACAAAAAAACAGCAGGAGCGTGAAGCTGAATTTACGCGTGAGGTGATTTTATGGATCGTGGTTGCTGTTTCACTTTTGCTGTTTATCAGTAACTTTGGATTTGGCGGTACGATCGGCGGTACAGTCAGCCGCTTCTTTTTTGGTTTATTTGGAATTATTTCATATATATTTCCAATCGTATTACTGGTGGGGACTTTTTTTGCCGTTTCGAACCAGGGAAACCGGGTGGCAGCCGTAAAATTAGTGGCGGTCATTTTGTTTGTGGCATTTTTATGTATGTTTTTTGAACTCATTTCCGATGGAACTGATGCAAAAAGTGCAATGGATGCTTATCGGTACAGTTTTGATGCGAAAAGTGGAGGCGGGCTGATCGGAGGCGGACTTTCCCATATGTTATGCTCCGGATTTGGAGTGATCGGGGCATATGTGATCGATGTGATCGTACTCATTATCTCGCTTGTACTCATCACGGAGCGATCTGCATTTCGTGGCATGCAAAAAGGTGGGCGCAGGGTGTATGAGTCTGCCAAAATCAGCAATGAACGTCACAGAGAACGTGTTGAAATGCGAAGAGAAGAGCGTGAGCAGCGGGAACAGCAGCGCAGAATGGACAGAAAGGTTGAGGGCGTTGCCATTGATACAAAGCTGATTCCGGATACACCGCAGAAACGTTCCCAGGATATCAGTGAGATTCTGCCGGAAGATATGATCGATTTGCCGGAGATCAAAGAGGAAAAACATGTCACACTGACTGCAGGAAGTACGATATCAAATACAACACCATCTGCATTTTCAGATGAGGCATTAGATGCAATGGGACAGGCGCTGACAGCAAAAACAGAGTTGTTTGCGGCAGAGGAGGAGCAGGTATCGTTCCCAATCCAGATGGAAGAACCGAAAGCTTCACGGACAGTTGCAGAGGAAGCACCGTTTGTTATACCTGGACGCCCTGATCCGGCGATGGCATTTGGAATGGAGCAGGGGGCAGAGGAGATTCCATATGAGGAAGAAACGGATACTATATCGTTATTTGGGGCAGATTTAGAATCTGAGCCGTTGCCGGAAGAAACTGCTGAAGATGTGCTGCCGGTGCAGCATGAAACAGTAGTACAGACGAAAGATATGGATAATATTCCGGAAGAGATGGATGTTGAAATCGTACCGCCGGAGAAAGAATATGTCTTCCCGCCGGTTACGCTGTTAAAACAGGCAGAAAACAAGCAGGGAGATACCAGAAAACAGTTGCAGGAAACTGCCATGAAACTGCAGCAGACATTAAAAAATTTTGGTGTCAATGTCACAATCACGAATATCAGCTGTGGACCGGCAGTAACCAGATATGAACTGCAGCCGGAAATGGGTGTAAAGGTAAGTAAAATCGTCAATTTGGCAGACGATATCAAGTTAAACCTCGCTGCAGCGGATATCCGTATCGAAGCTCCGATTCCTGGAAAAGCAGCAATCGGCATCGAAGTGCCGAACAAAGAAAATGTCATGGTATCGTTCCGTGAACTGGTGGAATCAGAGGAGTTTCAGAACCATCCTTCAAAGATCTCTTTTTGTGTCGGAAAAGATATCGGCGGTAAAGTATCTGTGGCTGATATCGAAAAGATGCCGCATCTTCTGATTGCCGGTGCGACGGGGTCCGGTAAATCCGTCTGCATCAATACGATTATTATGAGTATTTTGTATAAGGCAGACCCAAAGGATGTCAAACTGCTCATGGTTGACCCGAAAGTTGTGGAGTTAAGCGTTTATAATGGTATTCCACATCTTCTGATCCCGGTTGTCACAGATCCGAAAAAAGCGGCAGGTGCGCTGAACTGGGCTGTGGCAGAGATGACTGACCGTTATAATAAGTTTGCGGAGGCGCACGTCCGTAACTTAAAGGGATACAATGCCAAGATCGACAGCCTTCCGGATGTGGAAGGAGAACCAAAACCGGAAAAAATGCCGCAGATCGTCATTATCGTAGATGAGTTAGCGGATTTGATGATGGTTGCGTCGAATGATGTTGAAGGCGCAATATGCCGGCTGGCACAGCTCGCGCGTGCTGCAGGCATTCATCTGATCATTGCAACACAGCGTCCTTCCGTCAATGTCATCACCGGACTGATCAAGGCAAATATGCCGAGCCGTATTGCATTCGCGGTAACATCCGGTATTGATTCGCGAACGATTCTTGATATGAACGGTGCGGAAAAACTGCTTGGAAAGGGAGATATGCTTTTCTATCCGCAGGGAATTCCAAAACCGGTGCGTGTACAGGGCGCTTTTGTTTCCGATGAAGAGGTTTCGGCTGTTGTTGAATTTATCACACAAAATAATGCTCCGGCACAGTACAGTGACCATGTGCAGAAAAAGATGGAAGACCTGCAGTCTTCCGGAAGCAATGGAAGTATTGCAATTTCCGATAATGATGGGGCAGATGATGGAAAAGATTCTTATTTTTCTGAGGCTGCAAAAATTATTGTCGATAAAGAAAAGGCATCAATCGGTATGCTGCAAAGATATTTAAAGGTCGGTTTTAACCGTGCGGCCCGTATTATGGATCAGCTTGAAGAGGCCGGAATTGTCGGACCGGAAGAGGGTACAAAACCTCGAAAGGTGCTGATGACGAAAGAAGAATATGAAACATATATTGACGAGAATCCATAACATTGGGTATGATATACTCTGTGGGATATAGATTGCGCCAGCTTTTGGCGGAAAAATTGACAGGTATTTATTTTGCTTATGTCAGAATACATATAAACGGATGCTTAGGCAGATAGTGTCAGCTCATTTGCTGAAAGCAAATTTTGCATGGGCTGACGTTCAAGAGATAGATGGAACAGG
>ERZ827522.720-NODE-720-length-37423-cov-9.072308_pt1 | contig 37423 bp, 43 predicted proteins | sample MGYA00519580_ERZ827522 | MGnify/ENA primary metagenome ERZ827522 (study PRJEB31778, sample SAMEA3449340) | human gut metagenome | biome: human gut; feature: human-associated habitat; material: faeces | place: United Kingdom | collected 2010/2012 ... | reverse complement strand
GTCTGGGCGGCAACGCTGTGGCTGACTTCACCGTCTTTGGCCGCATTGCCGGTGCAGCTGCCAGCAAGTACGCTGCATGAGCATAAAGCAAAAAAATTCTGACACCGCCGCCCCCAAGGGCGGCGCGTGGAAGAAAAATGTGATCTTTGCACTGGTGGTACTGGCGCTGGCCGCAGGTATTTTTCTTGCGGTGCGGGCGCAGCACCCCGCAAAGGGCAGCGGCTTACAGGCCGTTGTGGATTTCGGTGACGGCGTTACCGAGACTTTGCCCCTTGCGCAGGATCACGATTACCTGTACGAGGTAGGGGACTACATCGTGCACTTGCAGGTAAAGGATGGCGCCATCGCGTTTTTGGACAGTCAGTGCCCGGATCATGTCTGTGAGCAATTCGGCTGGCTGGACAAGGACGGCGCATGGGCCGCCTGTGTGCCCGCAGGGGTGTATGTGGTGGTAGAACCCACCGCAGACGCAGGGTAAAAACAAAGGAAACAGCACCCGGAGGGAAACCTCCGGGTGCTGTTTTTTGCTTGAATAAAAGCCATTCTTTGTAAAAAAAGTCTGAAACTTTGTGGAAATGCCGTGAAACGAAAATTGGACGCTTGTTTATCGGGGCAAAATGCGATACACTACAAATAAGAGTTTCTGATGGATGCTTTTTACAAAAAAGCATCTTGTCATAAAAGAACCTAGGAGGAACGGCAAGAATGATCTGGAACAAGTCTAAACAGCCCGCCGACTCGCAGCAGGACGCAGCGGCTGCACCGAAAAAAGGCGGCGCGGCGGCCTTTGCCAAAAAGAACTGGAAGTGGCTGGTGCCGGTAGCCATCGTGGTGCTGGCCGGCGGCTGGTGGCTGCTGAAGCCCAAGAGCGCAAAGCCCGCAAACGTGGATACTTCCTATACGGAAGCCATGCCCGAGACCCGGGATGTCTCCAACACGCTCAGCGGTACTGGCACGTTGAAGCCCGCCAATACTTACAGTGTCAAATCGCTGGTGTCCGGCAAGGTACTGACCGGCAGCTTTGAAGAGGGCGATATCGTGGAAGAGGGTACTGTGCTGTACACGGTGGATTCCTCCGACGCTACCACCAAGGTGGAGCAGGCAGCTATCACCCTGCAGCAGGCGCAACGCAGCTATGATAAGACTGCAGACCGCCAGTATGTCCGCGCTGAGGTGGCGGGCGTCGTCAGCAGCCTGAAGGTGAACAAGGGCGATGAGGTAAAAAGCGGGCAGGAAGTGGCCGTGGTACGGGACAGCTCCAAGATGAATCTGGTGCTGGAGTTCCCGGCTGCGGATGCTGCCAACTTCTCGGTAGGGCAGACCGCCGAGGTGACGCTGGATGGCACCTTTGAGGTGCTGCCCGGCACCATTACCGCCGTGACCGGCACCGATGCCCTGAGCACCGGCAATCTGCTTACCCGCACCGTGACACTCTCGGTGTCCAATGCGGGCGGTCTGACCACGGCACAGGCGGCTACGGCTACTGTCAACGGGGTCAGCTGCATTGCAGCGGCAAACTTCCAGTATCAGGCCGAGCGCACCTTGACTGCGCTGTCTTCCGGCACCGTGACTGCTATCAATGTGCGGGAGGGCGGCAGCGTGAACAAGGACGATATCATCCTGACCCTCAGCGGTGAGGACCTGACCGAGTCCATCCAGTCTGCCTCCGAGACCCTGCGCGGTGCGGAGCTGTCCATGCAGAATATGCAGGACGCTATGGATAACTACACCATCACCTCACCCATCAGCGGCACCATCATCGAAAAGAATGCCAAGGTGGGTGATGCCCTGAGCACTGGTAGCGACCTGTGCACCATTTACGACCTGAGCTATCTGGAAATGACCATCAACGTGGACGAGTTGCAGGTCAGCAGCCTGAAAGTGGGGCAGTCCGTACAGGTGACCGCAGACGCCGTGAAGGATAAGACCTACGAGGGCGTGGTCACCCGTGTGTCCATGAAGGGTGATACCAGCGGCGGCACTACCACCTACCCGGTGACCGTACGCATCGACGAGACCGATGGTCTGCGCCCGGGCATGAACGCCAACGCCGAGATCGTGGTGGCACAGGCCAAAAATGCGCTTACCGTGCCCAACGCCGCTATCGTGCGCGGCGGTTATGTGCTGGTGCGGCAGGACTCGCCCAGTGCTGTGAACGCCGATGCCTCCATGAGCGCACCGGAGGGCTATGTGTACGTCAAGGTCAAGACCGGCGTCAGCGACGACAATTATACGCAGGTGACCAGCGGCCTGTCCGAGAGCGATACCATCGCCTACGACCCCAGCTCTGTGAGCAGCGACAGCTACTACGACTACGGCTCTGGCGGCTATGACGATATGGACGGCGGAGAGCTCGAGGATGCCGGAAACGCCGCAGACCTCACTGAGGGCGGCGAGGAGACGCTGCCCGAGGAGACGGAAAACGGTGAAGCCCCCGCAGCGGACGCTGAAGAGCCGGCAGACGGCATCGACCCCGCTGAGGCCGGCGCGGTCGTGGTGGATTGACGCAGGAGGGATGAATGAGCGCTCTGATCGAGTTTGATGCGGTCTGCAAATATTACCAGATGGGCGATACCACGGTAAAGGCTGCCGACCACATCACTATGAAAATCGAAAAAGGCGAGTTCGTGGCCATCGTGGGCCAGTCCGGCTCGGGCAAATCCACCTGCATGAACATCATCGGCTGTCTGGATGTGCCCACCCACGGTACCTACCGGCTCAACGGCCGGGACGTGGGCAAGATGAACCGCAACGAGCTGGCCGCTGTCCGCAACGAGATGCTGGGCTTTATCTTCCAGCAATACAATCTGCTGCCCAAGCTGAACCTGATGGAAAATGTGGAGGTGCCGCTGGTGTATGCGGGCATCTCCCGCGCCGAGCGCCACATCCGCGCCCGGGAGGTGCTGGAACAGGTGGGGCTTGGCGACAAGCTGAAAAATCGCCCCAACCAGCTTTCCGGCGGCCAGCAGCAGCGTGTGTCCATTGCGCGGGCACTGGTGCGCAACCCGCCGGTGATCCTGGCCGACGAGCCCACCGGTGCACTGGACTCCCACACCGGCCGCGAGGTACTGGGGCTTTTGCAGCAACTGCACAAGCAGGGACATACCGTGGTGCTGATCACCCACGACAACTCCATTGCCGTGCAGGCCGACCGCATCATCCGGCTGGAGGACGGCCGGGTGGTGTATGACGGCGACTCTCACGCACCGGAGGCCATGGTGCAGCCCACTCTGCTGCCCGAAACGCCGGAAAAGGAGGAACAGGCATGATCTTTGAAACCTTCCGGCAGGCCATCCAGAACGTGTGGAGCAACAAGCTGCGCACCTTCCTGACCATGCTGGGCATCATCATCGGCGTGATGGCGGTCATCGTCATCGTGGGTCTGGGCAACGGTATGACCAAGAGCATGCGGGACAGTTTTTCCGCGCTGGGCACCAACACCCTGAGCATTCAGGTTTGGGGCTACGGCTCCCGTACCGTACCGGTGGACGATATGTACGACATCTGCCAGCGGCACTCCGACCTGATCAAGGCAGTGTCGCCCCAGATCGAATTCAGCGGCAACGCCAGCGGTACGCTGAAGATCGGCACCACCAGTTACCGCTGGTCCAACATCAGCGGTGTGGACGAGAACTACACCGAAATGAAAAATTACCAGATCGCACAGGGACGCGGCCTGCAGTACATGGATATGCAGGACAACAAGCAGGTCTGCATCATTGGCGATTACCTGAACCGGGTGGCTTTTGGCGGCAACGGTGTGGGGCAGACGCTCAAGATCGGTGCCAACAAGTTCCGCATTGTGGGCGTGCTGGCGGCCAAGGTCAGCAACCCTACCATGCAGCAAGGCAGCGACGACGACTGCGTCTACCTGCCCTACACCACCGTGATGCGGCTTTCCAGCCAGAGCGCGGTGAATAACTACACGGCTGTGATGACGGACGAAAACTTTGCCAACGAGGCCAAAACCACGATGGAAGAGGAGCTGCAGAAGATCCTCAAGACCGAAAACGGCTACTATGTGTACAGCGCCAGCGAGTGGCTGGAGGAAATGAACAAGATGATCAACATGGTCATCGTGGTGCTCACCGGCATTGCCAGCATCTCGCTGCTGGTGGGAGGCATCGGCATCATGAACATCATGCTGGTGTCGGTGACCGAGCGCACCCGTGAGATCGGCATCCGCAAGGCACTGGGGGCCAAGGAGCGCACCATTCTGGCGCAGTTCGTGGTGGAAGCTGCCACCACCTCGGCGCTGGGCGGTGCGCTGGGCATCGCACTGGGCTATGCGGTGAGCATGGCGGCCAACAAGGTGCTGCCCATGTTCATGAGCGATACCGCCATCACGGTGAGCCCGTCGTTCAACTCCATCGTGGTGGCTTTTGGCATCTCGGTGGGCATCGGTGTGCTGTTCGGCTATCTGCCGGCCCGGCGCGCGGCACGTCTCAATCCCATCGAGGCGCTGCGCTACGACTGAGCCCGAAGAAAGGGGAATACCTATGAAAAAACGTTTTCTCGCACTTTTGCTGGCGGTGAGCATGGCGGTGTCCATGCTGGCCATGCCGGCGGCTGCGCTGGGCAGTGCCAGCAACACGGCCGTGCAGACGGCCATCACGCTGGGCGGTATAGACGCCGGACAGACCGGCAGCCTGGACGCCGCCGTCACCCGCGGGGCCTTTGCCCGCATGTTGGTGGCGTTCTCGGCGTACCGGGAGAGCGCAGCCTCCCAGGGGGCTGTGGGCACCCTGTATAAGGACGTGCCCGGCTCTTCGCAGTGGGCACCCTACATCCGCATTGCGGTGCAGCAGGGCTGGATGAACGGCTACACGGACGGCACCTTCCGCCCGGACAACGCCGTCACGCTGGAAGAAGCCTGCACGGCCGTGCTCAAGCTGCTGGGCTACAAGATGACAGATCTGAACGGTGCCTTCCCGGCGGCGCAGCTGAACAAGGCTCAGGAACTGGGCCTGCGCAGCCAGCTGAACAGGGCACTGGGCCAGACCATGAACTATGAGGACTGCGCCATGCTGCTGTACAATGCCCTCACGGCCAACACGGCCTCCGGCGGAGCCTATGGCAGCACTCTGGGCTTTACCGTGGCAAATGGTCAGGTGGACACCTCCACGGTGCTGCTCAGCAGCCTGAAGGGACCCTTTGTGGCGTCGGAGGGCACCCAGCTGCCCTTTGCACCGGTGAGCGTGTACCGCAACGACAAGGTGTCGGAGTCCGGCGAACTGAACAAATACGATGTGTATTATTACAGCGAGAGTCTGCAGACGGTATGGATCTATACCCGCCGCGCCGCAGGCCGCATCACAGCAGTTTCGCCCAGCGCCAGCGCTCCCACGGCGGTGACCGTGGCCGGTACCAGCTACCAGCTGGGCAGCTCGGCGGTGGCGTCCAAGATCTCGTCCTTGAACGGCGGCGGCGTGGGCGAAGTGGTCACCCTGCTGCTGGGCATGGACAATGAGGTGGCAGATGTGGTCACCGGCGAAGAGGCCGACAGCGTGTTCTACGGCGTGGTGCAGACGGCCACCCGCTCCCTTGTGGAGGACAACGGTGCCGACGTGCTGCAGCGCGTGGCAGTGATGTGCACCGACGGCATCACCCGCACGGTGAACGTGGACAAAAGCCTGAACTACCCCGCCGGCTGGATGGTGCGCATCGACGTGACGCCGGAAGGCGAGAACGTGACCGCTATTGAAAACCGGACCATCAGCGGCACGGTGAGCGCAGACGCCACCATGCTGGGCGACCATAAGCTGGCAGACGACGTGCAGATCTTGGATACGACTACGGAGGGTGTGGCTGGGACGGTTCGTCCCAGCCGCCTATCCGGGACGAAACTGAACATGCTGAATGTCCGCTACTATACGCTTAACGACAACGGTGAGATCGACCGCCTGATCCTCAACGATGTCACCGGCGACCTGTGGAAGTACGGCGTGCTGGACGATATCCGCAACATTGCGGCCAACCTGCCCTCCACCAAGACCCCTGCCACTGCAGGGGATTCTGAGGGCGAAGGCTCTGATGCAGCCACTGGGGTGCTGAAGGACCTGCGGAGCGTGCTGGTGCCTACCACCAGCGAGATCCTGTGGGGCGTCATCAACGGCGATATCCTCCAGACCGTGTGGAATAAGGTCACCAGCAGCACCGGCTCCCTGGTGAGCATCGGCGTCAAACAGCTGGCTAAGGTGGTAGGGGAGCCTTATGGCACCATCCTGAACTATGTGGGCGGCGGTGCCACCTATGTGTGCTATGTCAATGGACAGCTTACCAGCTACACCACCTCCATCAAATACCCGGTGCTGGCCGGCGGCCTGGCCGTGCGGCAGGAAGTGAACGGTTCGGTCAAGGCGATGATTCAGCTGATGCCCATGAAGATCGACAAGGTGGGTGCCGCGTCGGTGCTGTCCGGTTCCACCCGCTATGAGGTAGCGGACAATGCCCAGGTGTACCTGTGGTACAAGGGCCAGTATTATGCCACGAAGCTGGCCGAGGTGAACTCGGACGATTACTACCTCACCGGCTGGTACGACAACTTTGGCTGCGCCGCGGGCAAGCGCGTCCGCGTGATCGTGGCCGTGAAGAAGGACTGATGCGCTATTACAGCGCCCCGCGCCGGGCACTGCGCGGGGTACGGCAGCTGCTTTATCCGCGTCGGTGCCCCTTCTGCAATGCGGTGCTGGGCAGCATAAGGACCTGCCCGGACTGTGCGGAAGAAGTGGACCGGCTGCGCCGGAAGCCCGGCATCCGGCTGGACGCATCGCAGCATTATCTGGGCGGCCTGAGCGGCGCAGCGGCACCGTTCCGATATGAGGGCTGCGTGCGGCGGGCCATCCTGCGGGCAAAGTATCAGGCTGCACCATGGACGGCGGTGGAGCTGGGCGTGGTGCTGGCAGAGCTTGCCTTTGGCAGCGAGGTCCGGATGAGGGGCGCGGAACCGGTGCCTCAGCGGGTGGAAGGTGCCCGGCTCGGCTATGACTGCATCGTGCCGGTACCGGCGTCCAGCCGCAGACGCGGGTACAATGTACCGGAACGCATGGCGCAGCCGCTGGCAGAGGCACTGGACCTTCCGCTGGAAACAAAGACGCTTGGTCCTGCCCGCCGGAAGGACCGGCAGGCAGGACTGCCCTTTGAACAGCGCCTGGCCAATGTGGCCGGTGCGTTCCGCGTGCAGGACCCGGACCTCATAGAGGGCCGCCGCGTGCTGCTGGTGGACGATGTGATCACCACCGGTGCTACGGCTGCCGCCTGTGCACAGGCTCTGCTTTCGGCGGGTGCGGAGAGCGTGTTTGCGGTGGCTGTGGCTACGGTGGAATTTCCGCCCATTGCCCAGCCGACCCTGCCCTTGCAGGAGGATGCGGACGAAGAAATTTAAAAAAGTTGCCGAAAAGTGCTTGACAAAATGCGAGAAGTCGGGTATACTAATCAAGCTGTGAGCGACAAATGCTTACAGATATCCGGGTGTAGCGCAGTTTTGGTAGCGCGCTTGAATGGGGTTCAAGAGGCCGTGAGTTCGATTCTCGCCACTCGGACCAGACGCATCCCAGACGAACTTTCTTTTTGTAAGTTTGTCTGGGATGTTTTTTTGTTTTTGTTAACGGTTTCGTCCGAAACATTAAAATTGATAACCAGTTCACGGCCGCTAACTACCATACTTGTTACGAAAGTGTTAACAAGACGGCGACCATACTCCGGTGTGCGCTCGGACGGCTCCATCAAGAACTGTTCCAGCAGGAAAAGGTACTGCTCTTTTGTGAACACAACAGGCTTCTCCTTTTCCAGAGAAGAAAGCTGGAAGCTCAAGGTCTGCTCCTGTTCGGTCAGATCATCCAGACGGGCGCACAGCTGCGCATTAGCGGTGCCGTTTTCAATGGCGTCCAAAATGTTTTTACTGCGGCGGCGGACATCGGAAAGGCTCTGTTCGATGGCTACACGTTCGGCGTTGGGCTTTTCAACGTCGGCCTTTTGCACCTCGACCATGGCTTCGGCCAGTGCTTCCATAGATTCCGGCTGCAAGAGGTGATCCACGATGGACTGCATGACCTTTCCTTCCAGATCGTCCTTCGGGATGTTCCGCAGGTGGCAGTCCTTATTGGGGCAGGTGTAGTAGCGGTAGACTTCGCCGGTGGCACTGTGGCCGCTCATACCGCGCATGAGGGAACCACAGGAGCAGTAGAGCTTGCCGGACAGGATGTAGTCCGCTTTTGGTTCATTCTTTGCCTTGAGCTGACGGTTCAGTTTCAACATGGTTTGTGCCCTCTCCCAAAGTTCATCGTCGATAATGGCCGGAATGGCTCCTTCAATGCGCACGTCATACGATTTGCTGATGTACACGCCGCGATAGGCTTCGTTCTGGATGATCCGGGGAATGCTGCTCTTGTTGAAGGGGTTGCCCTGACTGGTGCGCAGTCCTTTGGCGTTGAGCTGTTCAACAATAGACATGGCGGATTCCCCGGCGGCGTAATGCTCAAAGATAAAGCGCACAGTGGGTGCGGTCTTTTCATCAATGACGAACCGTTTGTGCTCGTCCGTTTTCAGGCCAAGGGCGCGGCAACGGCTGATGGCCTGCCCTTTGAGAGCACTTTCCCTCATGCCACGGCGCATCTTCTCAGCCAGCTCGGCGGAGTAATATTCGGCCAGCGCTTCCATCACGCCCTCAATGATGATACCTTCCGCACCGGAAATGTTGGATTCAGCAGCATAGACGATCTCAACACCGTTGTCACGCAGACGCTTCTTGTACACGGCAGAATCATAGCGGTTCCGGGCGAAGCGGTCTGTTTTCCAGCAGATCACCATATCGAATGCACCCTTGTCGCTGTCAGCAATCATTTGTTGGAATGCCGCACGATCATCGGTCTTGCCGCTGATGTGACGATCCACATATTCTTTCTGGATGGTCATATTGTGCAGGCGGGCGTAGGCCTCGCAGTCCCGGCGCTGGCCCTCAATGGATTGCTCAGTCTGCCCGCTGCCGCCGCTGTATCTGTAATAGGCGACCAGCCGAACCTCGCCGCCCTTGTTGAATTTTCTTTTTGCCATACCTTGAGCGTCCTTTCGAGTAATCGTCTCATTTAACCCGCAGATTAGACGAAAACGCAACGTGTGAGACGAAAAATCATAAATCGCTGCTGAATTATATAAATACAGTTTCATCTATAGCCCGTCAGGCTTCGGCCCGGCGGGCTTTTTCTTTTTGCAAATTTTACGAAAATGAAGAATAAAAGATAATCAACGTAAAATTGTGGAGTAAAAAGGCGAATTGACTTTGGAAAAGATGGCGGCTCTGCGTGCTACACTGGATATGTAAGCAACAGAGCGTAGCACGCGGAGGTTCCCCTGTATTGACAGGGGAACCTCATGGATTCTATCAAGCCTCACCATTGAGATCAAGAAGTTTGCAAACTGCGCTCTGAATAGCAGGTGTCGCGCTTCGATATTGCTCCAATAGGTTACGCTCAAACTCCGAGAGAAGGGGATAACGAACACCACGGCTGCTTCCAAGAAGATAGTCGATGCTGCAATTGAAGTATTCACCGAGCTTTAAGAGCGTTTCATAGTCCGGTTCACGCTTGCCGGATTCATAGTTGCCGTATGCTTGACGAGAAATACCGAGATAGTCAGCGACTTCCTGCTGGGTAGCGTGAGATTCTTTACGGATGATAGTCAGATTTTCCATTGAGCATCCCCCTTTTACTTTATTATAGCAACTGATTGTTGCTTTTTCAACAGAGGAAACAAAATGTTGCAAAGAAACTGTGCAATACGCTGAAAATGCAACGTATTGTTGACATTTGAAAGGAGCAAAGCTATTATGATAGCAACGACACGTTGCAAGGGAGGGAGAGAACAGGTGAGAGAATACCTTATTGAAGCCCGCGAAAAGGCCGGTCTTACGCAACAGGATGTTGCAAACCGCATTGGAATCTCGCGGCAGTATTATCAGATGATCGAAACCGGAGAGCGTCAGAAGCGGATGGGCTTGTCCCTTGCGGGCGGTCTGTCGGTGGTTCTGAATATTCCGATTGCTGAGATTGTGCAGAGGGAAAGCGCCGCACAGGAATCCGAAAGGCAGGAGGGCGGAGCACATGACGCTGAAACCTGAACACATTGTAGAAGCGCTGAACAAAAAGACGTTTGATGAAATCGACCCGGACGAAGTTCTGAAACATTACGGCTACAAGCCGGAAGAAGTTCGTTGCAACGGCGTCGGGATCGGTGTATGGCGCAAGGAAGAAGCGTTTCAGAAGTTGGGGGACATCGGGGCATTCATGAGGTTTGTTGACCATAAAGCAAAAGCCCGGATCGAGTTCAACTACGACCCGGACTTTCCGGCGGCGTTGCTTATTACACACGCCGCCACAAAGACGTAAGATCAGTTTCCCAGAAGAGTGCATTTGCATCCTTGAGGAAAACAAGGAGAAGATTCAAAGTCCTCTGGCGATGTCCAGCAAACCTCTGCGGATTCAAGGCCGGATGCTCCAACCTTTTCAAAGACTTCCCATGCGTACTGTTCCATTTTCTTACAAGCTGCTATACGTTCAGATATGGGTAGTGCGCGAAGATCGACAAAGTAGTATTTCATAAATTCACCCCCTCCCCATTTTATATGTTCAAATTATAGCACGGCGGGGAGTACAAGCACAACAAGGAGCACGAGGGTATGAGCAAATGGCCGAAAAGATGAAGCCGGACAAGCTGATGCTTTGTGCGATTTCGTGCAGCGTCTTTTCCTGATCCCGGAGATAACGCGCATTGTCGGCGGCGTGGATGAACTTTGGGGAACCGTCCTCGTTCGTTTCAAGGGCCAGCCTTTCCCACGCTTCAATTTCGCCGTTGCGGTACTTCGTGGAAGTGAGAAGGTAGAAATACAGGGTGTTCCACTGGTCAGCGGTGAGGGTGACGGTGCGCAGACCGCCGCCGGATTCGGTGCTTTGCTGTTTGGCTGTCATGGTTCATAGCTCCTTTTCGTTTTCGTGATGTTCCCGACATTTATGCCGGGAAGATGGGGCGGGGCCGCTTTGAATCGGTGCGGCCCTGCTGGGGTGTCCGCTTTTATTATTCGTTTTCGTTGCCGTCCAGAAACTCCATGACACGGTGCGCTGCATATTTGGCGTTTGCGGTAAGCTGGCGCTGCCAAGCGCCCTGACTGGGTGCCCACCGGAAACCGTTCTCTTTGAGCATGGCGCGGGTTTCGTCGTCCGGCTTTCCGGGAAAGATGAATTGCACGCGCATGATTTCGTTGTTCTCACGGTAGGTGTAGCCGTCGTGCTGATCTTCAACGGGGCCGGATGCAGCGGCGGCTTGCGCTTTGTCGAGTTCGTCAAGGCGGGTCTGAATCCGCTTGATCTTGCCGCGGATACTGGTCAACTCAAAATCGCCGTAGGGCTTGCGGTACAGGCTCATTGAAAAGGCGTCCGGGCTGGTGAGGGCATCGGCTGCCGCGTCGCTCATGTTGGAATAGCCGCGCAAGGTTTTGTGCTTCCGGTAATAGGCATTGGCACCCTTGCAGTATTCGAGCAGGTCTTGCTCTTTGTTCAGCTGATCCGTGAGCAGTTCGCGGGCGTGGGGGTCGGCCAGATCAACGGGGCCGGTGCCAACCGCCTTGATTTTCGTCAAGATGGCTTCGATTTCTTCATATTCGTGCCAAAGCGTATCCTCGCGGGCGTTCTGCTTCTGCTTCTTTCGCACCGGGAAGTTACCAGTACCGCACACCAGCACAGAGGGGCAGCTTGCACCGTTCCGGTTGTGGTCGTCCGTCCACTGTGCAAGGCGGCGGGCGTAGCTGTCAAGCAGCGCGTCCAGCTTTTCGTGATAGTATGGGCTGACTTTCTGCTTCTTTTCTTCGACCAGAGCGGCGGCTTTGTCCACGCTGGCACGGTATTCTCTGGTTGCATAGCCGTCCGGATAGGTGCTCATGCTGCGCATATCGTGGGAAGCACGGGCCAGATTTTCGTTGATGGGATAGTATGTTGTCATAATTCGTTTGCTCCTTTTCGCGTTTCGTGTTGTGCCTTTCGGCTGGGATCGGGTCGCTTTACGGTGCGGCCCGTCAAGGTATCCGACGCGGATCAGATGCACCACGGCGCGGCGTTGTATGCTGCATTCTGCTGGGCGGCGAATGCGTACAAGTGGTTTGAAGTCTTTACAAGCGCTTTCTGTAAATTCGTGTCTGCCGTGGCCTGTTCTTCGCACTGGTAAATGTAGCAGTCAAGCAGCTTCAGAAATTTGAAGAAATCAGCATCGAGAAAATAATGCTCGTTGTAGTCCAGACGGTGCAGCAGGTGCGGCACATTGTCCGGAATGGCTGGCACTTCGTCGGTTTCGTCCGGCTCTGCCTTATAGCGCCCTTCATACGCGGCTTCGTTGTGCCGGTACAGAACGGGGTAGATTCGGCGGTCGTCATACAGAAAATCGTGCGGGTATCTGCAAGCGCCCAGAGCGTCGCGCAATTCGTCGGCGGCGGAAAGCTGGCACATTTCGGATTGATTGAGCAGATACGCCAGACCGTGCGCAACGGTGGCGATGTGGGCGGGGGAAAGCATCATGCAAGACATAAATTCAAGCCTCCTGTTTTCGTTTTTCGTGTTTCGTGACGATCCCACGGCGGGGTGCCGGTGGGAAGTGGGGCGGGGCCGCTTTGAGCGGTGCGGCCCTGCTGGGGTGTCCGTTTTGTGTTATGCAAAACAAAGCTGCTGCACACTGGGAACCATTTCGGGGATCTTTGCCTTTTCCAAATCGTCAAGGGCCATTACAAACGCGGCGGCTTCGCGGTCGCTGCTGATAAGGTCGCCCATGTATTTATTGAACTTCTGGACGGTGGCGGCAAACTGGGGATCGTTGGCGCTCAACTCGTCGAACTTGTCCACGGCGTCGCAAAACTCGCCGCTTTCGTGGTCGTCGTCGGTCTGGTACAGGCGGGAATAGTTCTTGACGAAAGCGCTTTTCAGTTCTTTCATGTTCGGCCCGGCGGGCTTCTTCTTTGCCGCGGCCTTTTTCGTGGGCAGCGGATCGACGTGCACCAGTTCCGGCAACTCGTGGTGTTCTTCGATGATGACCGGGGCGGGGGCTTCGGCCTTTGCCTTTTCGGCGGCTTCCTTTGCGGCTTTGGCCGCTTTCCGTTCGGCTGCAAGCTTCTTGTTATACTCGATGATTGCGGCGGTCGATCCAAACCGGCCAGCCGGGGCGGGCTTGCTACTTTCAACCTGTAAGCAACTGAACAGGTGCGATTTCGTGGGGTAGTAATGCGGATCGGGAGACGCTTCCTTGCCCTCTGCCGCTGCTTTTTCTCGCTGCTCTTTGCTGGGCTTCGTGGTGTACTTCCAGAGGTAGCAGCAAACAAGATGCTTTTCACCCTTTTTGACGCTCTTACCCTCTTTCTTCCAGTGGTCGAATGTGTGCAGCTCGTCGGCTGCAAGCATGATTTCGACATCGGCCACGGTGGCGGGCTGTTCGTTGCCGTTCTCGTCGGTGGTTTTGCAAGCGGCGGCAATGGCGGCGATCTCGTCCGGGGTGTGGTGCGCGGTGGCGATGGCGTGCAGGGTGGCAGGGTCAAGCCGGGCGGCTTCGTTGCGGATGATCTGATTGTTCGTCATGGTAAATACTTCCTTTCAATTTTTGTTGTGGTTCTTCCCGGCGGGGCCGGGTGGATGGGATCGGGTCGCTTTTCGGTGCGGCCCGTCAAGGTATCCGGCGGGGATCATGCGAGAAGTTCAGCGGCGGCGGTTTGATAGTCGGGAAACTCGTAGAACGTGCGCTGTTCGTCGTTCGTGTTCTCGTTCGTGATGCGGGCGACGATCCGCCGCCCCGTGTTCATGTCCCACCCCTCAAGCCGGAACCCGGCGGACAACAGGCGGCGGGCGGCGTGGTTTTCGTTGCGGCATTCGTTGCGGATTTCTTCAAGGGTTTTCATGTTGTGCGCTCCTTTCGTTCAATCGTCGATCCCGTCGCAATCGTGACAATACAGGGCATCAATAACGCGGTCGTCGCTGAAATCGTCCGGGGTTCCGTTAGCATCGACCACAAGATCGATCCGGTCATTGATCCGCAATTCGGTTTCGTTGTCCACGATGAAAAACCAGTCGTCACCGTCCAGCGCGTCGCTGCACCAGACTTCAATCTGGTTTTCGTTGGTGGCGGTCATGCCTTGCACAATGGCCGGGGCGATATACCGCCCCAAAGGGCCGACTTTGTAGGGACAGGCGGCAGCGGCGCGGGGTGCGCTGGACAGCAGCGCGGCGGCAAGTGCGGCGGCGGTCAAAATTCGTTTCATGGTTGTTTCTCCTTTTCGTTTCGTGGTGTGGCTTTTCGTGCTTTTCCCCGGCTATTGTCGGGGCGTGGGATCGGGTCGCTTTTCGTGGTGCGGCCCGTCAAGGTATCCGGGGGTCATGCGTAAATTTCATTGAACACTTCGACGGCGTTCCACTGCACCGCCTTTTCACGCTGGGCGGCTTTCGCGGCGTTCTGGTCGCCGCCGTTGGCTTTCAATGCCATATAGAAAGCATCAACAAGGGCGGATTTTTGCCGCTCTCGTTCCCGCCATGCGTCCAACTGTCCAGCGTCATACACCTTGACCGCCCACGATTCATAGTGAATCGGGGTCAATGTTTCATGGTGCAAGCCCTTGCAACGGTTCAGAACGGCAACGATCTTTCCGGCATCCTCATAAGTTGGGGCGGCGATGATGTAGCAAGGGACAGCGGCGCGGGCTTGCTTCTCGATGTTCCACCGGTGACGGGTGGCGATCTGGTTTATTTTCTTGTCGAATGCGGTCATGTTCTCGATCTCCTTTTGATTTTGATTTGCCCCGGCGGGGCGGTGGCATAGGGTTGCTTTTGCGGCAGCGGTGCAGCCCTTGAAAGTGTCCGCTTGACTTTACCGGCGAAAGCTGGTAAAATCATTGCAAGATCGGAACTCGAAAACCTATCTTGCAAGCCTGTCACCCTTTACCGGGTGGCGGCTTTTTTCTTTGCCCATTCAGCCATGAGCGCGGCCCAAACGGCACGCTTGACGGCTTTCGGCAGCTCGAAAAAGTGCTTATTCATGCGGCTTTTCTCCTTTCGGCTTATTCAGCTTGCAACCCTGTACCGTGTCGCCCGCTGTGGCACTACTCTAGCACGGTACAGGGTTGATTGTCAAGCCCTATACCGTGCTTTCTACGTTTTGCACAAAACCCTATACCGTGCTTTGTGCAAATTGACACTGTACAGGGTTGGGCGAAAATGCTATATTTTATATATAAAAATAAACAGGGGTAATATTATGGCTGTATCAGCAAGAAAAAGACTGAATAACGACAAATACAACGCAAAATGCACGCAAATAAACCTGAAACCGTTGACACCGGAAGCAAATGCAATAAAAGCCGCGGCAAAAGCGTCCGGGCAAAGCATACAGGGATATATTTTACAGGCCGTGCGGGAACGTATGGCAAAAGAGGGCCAGCCGTTGACGCTGGACGACTTGCCGGGGGCTGATTCCGCGGGCGGCGATTCCGTGAAACCGTGAAAAGCGGGGAAGAAGGGGGACTATAGGGGGTTACTGGGGCGGCATATAGCCTAGTTAACCCTTACCACTGCAGCGATATGCCGTTAAGTGAAGAATCTGACCCCTTCGGCAAACAGCAAAAACAGCCCTGCACCGGGGCGACAACAGCAGCAGAAAAGGCCGGGACGACCGACGCACAACGCGCCGCCGCCCCGGCCTTTTTCTTTTTGCCCGCTTTGCCGGGCCGCTCACACTGCACCGCCTGCAGCAGCCAGCGCCCGCCGCGCACCACCTGCAGCGGCCAGCACCCCGCCGCCCGGCCTGCTGCATACCATGCCAGCGCCGCCCGCCTGCCCTATGCCAGCATACAGCAGACCGCCGCGCCATACTGCACCGCCTGCACACTGCCAGCTCTAAAGCAGCCAGCACCGCCCGCCGCCTTGCCGCGCCTGCCCGATGACGCCGCGCCCGGCCTGCTTTGGGGCGGATCGCTGGCCCGATGACCCCGCCCGCCTGCCGGATCGCCGCCGCGCTGGCGCCGTCCGGCCCGCCGCGCCGCCTCTTGCAATGACCCCGCGCACACCGCCCGGCGCCGGGCCGATGACCACGGCCCGCCCGCCCCCGCGCCCGTAGGTACTGGGAGGGGCGTTTCAATCCTTTACGGGTCCGAAAGCCCGAAAATTTTCTAGGTATAAACGGATTTTTGCCCTTCCCCAGAAGGGGGTCTGAAAAAATTTAGGGGGATTTTTTGAAGAAAATTTTCAAAATGATGTATCGTGATGCCTTTTTCCTGCTATAATCGGTACAGTGATAGGTGCGAAGCTCCATGACATTCCGTCGTGGGGCTTTTTCTTTTGCGTGTATTTTGGAAACGGGGTGCAGGAGTGATGCCGGATGCCGAAGCGGAACGACAAGCGCGACACCGCCAAGGCTGAGTACATCAAGCGGCGGCGGTCGGGCGAGAAAGTAAATCTCAAAGACCTTGCCGAAAAGCTGGGCGTGACATACGGAACCGTCCGCAACTGGAAACGCATTGACCAATGGGACGATGCGGTGGAGCGCAAGCGCGGGGGACAGCCCGGAAACAAAAACAGCCGGGGCAAGAGGAATGCCAAGGGCAATCCCGGCGGCGGTGCGCCGAACGGAAACACCAACGCAGAGAAGGACGGTGCATATAGCACGGTTCACCTTGAACGTTTGAGCCAAGAGGAACGGGACTGGCTGGATCAAATGCCGACCGGTGCAAACGAGAACAACATTTATGAGTTGAAGCTGCTTCGGATTCAGCAGCGGCACATCATGGAACGGATCGCAGAGTATGAAAGCTGCGACCCGGAAAAGCTGTTCACTGCATCCATCACCGATATGCGAAAACCGGGAAAGGACAAAGACGGGAAGCAGGCGGACGGAGCTGTGCAGAAGATGGTCATGGATAACAAGGACAGTGCCTTTGTTCGAGTGACCCAGCTGCGGGAGGCCCTGAACAAGGTCTCCGGCAGAATTATTTCCCTGACCACACAAATCCGTCAGCAGGAAGAATTTGAAAAACGGTACGCTCTGGAACTGGAACGCCTTGACATTGCAAAGATGCGGGCGACCGGTGAGGTGGATGTAGACCCGGAGGGAGGGACAGAGGATGAAACTGTACACGACTAAGATCGTTGCACAGTATCTCGACCTGTCCGAACGCCGGGTGCGGCAGCTCCGAGACGAGGGCGTGCTGGAAGAAAAGGCCCCCGGCCTTTACGACCTGCGTTCCAGCGTCCGACGGTACATCAACTACCTGCGGGGCGACGAGGGCGGCAAAGCTGACCTCAACGAGGAACGGGCGAAGCTGACCAAGGAAAAACGGATCGCCGCCGAAACCGAGAATAAAGTTCGCAATGGGGAACTGTACCGGAAATCTGACATCACGGTTGGCATGACCACCGTTGTTATGAACCTGCGCTCAAGGCTCCTTGCCCTGCCCAACAAGTTGGCTGCAAACATTGCCAAGCTGGACGGTGATGAGGGCAAGATCATGGACTTATTGCAAAGTTCCCTCTATGAGATCATGGAGGAATTTTCTAATTATCAGGTAGCGTTGCAGCCGCCAAAGGATGATGAAGAAGATGAACAAGACGGAGAAGAAACCGGATAAGCCCGGCGGCGCTTGCAAGCACTGCCCGTGGGGCAAACGCATCCACCAAAGGCTGATCCTGTGTATGTTCCCAGCCTGCGTAAGAGGTGAACCGAAACGTGAAGAAAAAACGGATCGTGAAACTTGAACCGCAGACCGTGGAACTGTTCGCCGAGGTTCTAAGCAAACTACGCCCGCCGCCGCCCCTGACAGTCAGCCAGTGGGCGGACAGATACCGGGTGTTGTCCGCAGAATCCAGCGCAGAACCGGGGCGGTGGCACACCGAGAAAGCCCCGTATCAGCGGGCTATCATGGATGCCATCGGTGATCCTCACGTCCGTTCTGTCGTCGTCATGTCGGCGGCGCAGATCGGAAAGACGGATGCTTTCATTCTGAACCCGCTGGGCTACTACATGGACTATGCACCCTGCCCGGTGATGTGTATGCAGCCTACCCTTGACATGGGGCAGACGCTCTCAAAAGACCGTATCGCTCCCATGATCCGGGACACGCCCCGGCTTACCGGTCTGGTGGATACCAAAAGCCGGTACGCTGGAAATACCGTCATGAAGAAGAACTTCCCCGGCGGGCACATCACCATTGTTGGCGCAAACAGCCCGTCGAGCCTTGCCAGCCGCCCCATCAAAGTGCTGCTGGCGGACGAGATCGACCGCTACCCCAAGAGCGCAGGAACAGAGGGCGACCCTCTTGATCTGGCAAAGAAACGCCAGACGACCTTTTGGGATTACAAGACCGTCATGGTCAGCACGCCCACCATCAAGGGAGACAGCCGCATTGAGGACGCCTACCTACTTTCTACACAAGAAGAATGGAACGTGCCTTGCCCGGAATGTGGGGCATACCAGCCGTTCCTTTGGGAGAATGTCAAGTTCGACAAAGACGACCTCGACAAGGGAATTGGATATGTCTGCAGGGAATGCGGCTGTGTATCAAATGAATACCGCTGGAAAGAGCAGGGGAAATACGGTAAGTATGTTGCCGCCAATCCCGGTGCAGAATCCAGAGGATTCCACCTGAACACGCTGGCTTCAACCTTTGTTGGCTGGAAAGAGATCGTGACGAAGTTCATCGAAGCGAAAATTGCCCTCGATCATGGCAACCCGGAACAAATGAAGGTCTGGGTGAACACAGAGTTGGGCGAGACGTGGGAGGAACGCGGCATTCAGTTGGAGGACATCGAGCTGTTCAACCGCCGCGAAATCTACGCCGCAGAGGTGCCGGATGATGTTCTGTACCTCACTGCTGGTGTTGACGTGCAGGATGATCGCTTTGAAGTTGAAGTGGTCGGCTGGGGCGAGGGCACAGAGAGCTGGGGCGTTCGCTACCAGAAAATCTTCGGCGATATGCTTTCGGATCAGGTATGGGACGATCTGGACAACTTTCTACTTCGGGCATGGCACAAGGCAGACGGAACGGCATACCCGCTGTTGGCGACCTGCATTGATTCCGGTGGACACCACACCGATGAAGTTTACCGGTTTGCAAAGGAACGGCTCAACCGGCGCATCTTTGCCATTAAGGGCATGGGCGGCGCAGGAGTGCCGTTTATCCGCAACCCGTCCAAGAACAATCGTGTTCGGGCAGACCTGTTCATTCTGGGCGTTGATGCGGGCAAAACGACCATCTATCAGCGTTTGGAAGTCAAGACGCCCGGCCCGAACTACTGCCACTTCCCGTCAAATGAGGAAGCAGGCTACACCGAAGAATACTTCAAGGGCCTAACAGCTGAGAAGAAAGTGGTGCGGTTCGTCAAGGGTCATTTGAAAGAATACTGGGAAATCAAAGATAAAGAGCATAAACGAAACGAGCCGCTGGATTTGCGCAATTACGCAACCGCGGCTCTTGCTATTTCTCGCCCTGTGCTGAAAAAACCGGATGCAGACGGAACGCCTGCCCAGCCGGTCAAGAAATCACGGGGCCGTCGTCAGCTTTCGGGAGGTATCTAAATGGCAGGAATTACGCTGGAAACGGCACAGAAACAGCTTGACCTTTGGATTGCCGCCGAGGAAAAGGTGACACACGGGCAAAGCTACCAGATCGGCAACAGGTCATTGACCTACGCAGACCTGACGCAGATTGGAAAGCGGATTGATTATTGGTCGAACAAGGTGACGGAACTTTCTCAGCAGAGAAAGGGACGGAACCGGATGGGGCATTTTGTGCCGCGTGACCTGTAAGGAGAGTAGAAGATGGGATTCTTCGATACCCTGCTCACGGCGATTGCCCCGGAGCGGGCAGTAAAACGTGTTGCCGCACAGACGGCAATACGGGCAATCAATTCGGGATATTCCAACTATGGCGCAAGTCTGCACAAGAAATCTATGCGGGGCTGGATGTGGCACGGTGGAAGCCCGAAAGAGGACATCGAAGATAATCTTCGCGTCCTGAGAGAGCGGAGCAGGGACGCTTATATGGGCGTCCCGCTGGCAACCGGTGCCATCAAGACCATGCGCACCAATGTAGTGTGCGGCGGTCTGACACCGACACCGCAGATCGACAACGCATTTTTGGGTATTTCAGACGAGGAAGCCCAGAAAATCAATGAACAAATCGCAAGAGAATTTGCTCTGTGGGCCAATAAGCCGACCTGTGATGCAGACCGCATCGACAATTTCTATATGTTGCAGCAGTTGGCATTTACGGGATTTCTGCTGAATGGTGATTCATGGGCAGTCCTGCAGAACAAAAAGACGCCCGGTGTACCGTATGACCTGCGTGTGCGGATCATCGAAGCCGACCGCATTTGTTCTCCTGCGTTTATGGACATCCTTTCGCCGACGGACATTAACGAGCATCATGTTGAAAAGATCGTGCAAGGTGTTGAAACCGATGCAGACGGCATGGTCATTGCGTACTGGGTTTGCGACCGGCACCCGCTGGCGTCTACCAGCGTGACGGGATTGACGGCCTCGCACTGGACAAGAGTGGAAGCCTACGGCAAAAAGACCGGGCGGCAGAATGTTCTCTGTCTGATGCAGCGCGAACGTGCCGGTCAGCTGCGCGGCGTACCACTGCTGGCACCGGTGCTGGAAAGCCTGAAACAGCTTGGGCGTTTTACGGACGCAGAGCTGACAGCCGCGGTGATCTCCGCGATGTTCACAGTGTTTATCAAGAAGTCGGATCAATCTGACGAGGTGCCGTTTGGCGAAATGCTTCCCCCGGATGTGCAGGTAGATACGCCTGATAAGACCAGTGTGGAGCTGGCACCGGGCGCGTTTATCGACCTGAACCCCGGAGAGGAAGTGCAGTTCGCAGACCCGAAGCACCCAACGACCGGGTTTGAAGCGTTCATGAACGCCATTGTAAAGCAGATGGCGGCGGCGTTGGAAATTCCGTCTGAGGTGCTGTACAAGCAGTTCAGCACCAGCTATTCTGCAGCCCGCGGCGCTTTGAATGAATTTTGGAGAACCACGGGAATGCACCGAGACTGGTTCGCGGATTCTTTCTGCCAGCCGGTCTATGAGGCATGGTTCCGGGAAGCCGTGTGCAAGGGACGGATCAAAGCGCCGGGCTTCCTGACAAACCCGGCGGTTGCAGCGGCCTACATGAACTGCAACTGGAATGGCCCGGCAAGAACAAACCTGAACCCCAAGGATGAAGCCGAAGCAGCCCAGATGCGGGTGAACAGCGGATTCTCCACGGCGGCACAGGAAACCGCTCAGATGACGGGCGGAAGCTATGAGGCAAATATGCGGCAGCGGAAAGCCGAAGCCGCACTGAAACGGGAGGTGGACGAAATTGCGGGAGCACAAGTGCAACAGCAAACCGCTGTTCCTCAACGGAGCGGCGGCGACCCCGGCAAGTCCGAGTAACAAGAAGTTTTGGGAGTTCCGCAATGCAGCCGAGACCGGCGGCACGGCGGAACTTCTGCTTTACGGTGATATTAGCCGTACGAGCTGGTGGGGTGATGAAGTGACCCCGCAGGCGTTCGCCGCAGACCTTGCGACGATTCCGGCTATGGATGACCTGACTGTCCGTATTTGCAGCGGCGGCGGGGATGTCTGGGCCGCACAAGCCATTGGCGCAATGTTGGAAAACAGGCTTGGCACGGTGACAGCGCAAATCGAAGGTATCTGTGCCAGCGCGGCGACCATCGTCGCCAGCCATTGCAAAGTGGTCAAGGCGGCAGAGGATGCAACCTACATGATCCACCCCATCAAGGTAAACCCGAACGGGTTTGTGGACATGGAGGGCTTGAAGCAGCTCATGGATGCACTGACCGTGATGCGCACCAATGTCTTGAACCAGTATGCGAAAAAGACAGGACACACCGTCGAAGAAGTGGCGGCGTGGATGGACGCTACATCGTGGTGGACGGCGGCAGAAGCAAAAGAAAATGGCTTCATCGACGAAATCACGGAAAGCAACCAGACTGCAAAAATCGAAAACAGGAATGGTGCGCTGTTTGTCAACAGCATTGCCGTTCCGGGCACATTTGATGATGCCCCTGAATTTGTACGAAACCGCGCCGTGGTGGCCCCTGCCACGACTGAGGGTTTTGTAAATAACACTGACCCGGCAGGAAAGCCGGACAAGAACGATGGAGGTAACGACATGGAGTTCAAGAACGCAGATGAACTGCGCAACGGCTGTCCTGATCTGGTGAAAGAGATTGTGGACGAAGCCCATGCGGAGGCACAGAAGCAGGAGCGTGATCGTTTGGCTGCCATTGACGAGATCGCGGATGCAGTCCCGTCCGATCTGGTGGCCGAGGCAAAGTATGGTGACAAGGCTTGTTCTGCGGAGCAGCTTGCTTACCGTGCGGCGCTGGATGCAAAGAAGAAGGGCCACAAACTGCTGGATGATACCGAAGATGATGCAGATACCAGCGGCGCAAACAGCGTTGGCGGTGCTGCCCCGGACGGTGTCTCTGGCACTGGCACGAAGAACAAGAACCAGACCGACGCCGAAAAGCGTGCGATGGTCAAGAACCTGTTCCACCCGAAGAAGGAGGGCTAAACGATGGCTGAAAAAATGCTGAGTGAAAAGCTGGGCGAGGTTGAGTACGACGGCCTGATCGCAGGCGTGAACCCGAAAAAGCGCGTCGGCCCCGGCGTGATTGCTGGCCCGGAAGCAGAAACCACCTTTGTGCGTGGCACGGTGTTTGCCAAGAGCGCAAAGGATGGAAAGCTGCACATTCTGGGAACCGAGGCGTCCGGCGGCGATACTCTGACCGCTGACTGCATCCTGATTGAGGATGTGACTATGAAGGCCAGCATGGATGAAACCGTTGCAGTCTATCTGGCAGGCTGTTTCAACCCGGACAAGCTGACCGTCAAGGACAGCTACACCATGACCGAGGCAGACAAAGACGCACTGCGGATGCGGGACATCGTTCTGCTGCCTGTGGTCGAAATGTAACAGGAGGACGTTTCAATGGCAATTCTGATTAACTTCTTTGATAATGTTATCCTTCAGGCAATTTCCGAGGAAATTGTCCCGAAGGTCAGCTTTTTCAAGGATCGCTATTTCCCCACCGGGGCAGGTGACATCTTCAAGGCGAACGAAGTTCTGACCGAGTACCGTAGCGGCGACCGTAAGCTGGCGGCATTCGTGGATCAGAAAGCGGGCGACATTCCCATTGGTCGCCGGAGCTATGAGGTGCATTCCTATAAGCCCGCCTATATCGCCCCGTCTCGTCTGCTGACCCTCGACGAGCTGACTAAGCGTGGCTTCGGTGAGGCTCTGTATCCGGGCATGGATGAAGCACAGCGTGCCGCCCGCCTGCTGGCAGACGACATGAACGACATGGAAAACCGCATTGCCCGCCGCGAGGAATGGATGGCGGCGGAAACCATGATCGGCAACGGCTGTGTTATGCAGGAGTACATCGACGGTGCAACCAAGGGCGATTCTCTGGTTGTGAAGTTCTACGACGGCACCAGCGATCATACCTATACCGCTTCCAAGAAGTGGAACGAGAACGGTGGTGACTTCTGGGGCGACGTTAAGGCCATGTGCCGTATGCTGTCTGCTCGTGGTCTGCCTGCAAAAGACCTGATTCTCGGCACTGATGTGGCCGACTACATCCTGACTGACGAAAGAACCCGCCAGCTGCTCGATAAGAACAGCGGCATCATCGTAGGCGAGATTCGCCAGCAGCTCACCCAGTACGACGGCGTTGTGTTTATGGGTACGCTAAACTTCGGCGGTTTCATGCTGAACGTGTTCAGCGTGGACGAAACCTATGAGGACGAGACCGGCAAGAGCGCCAGATACTTCCCGGCTACGGCAGCTATGGTGACTGCGCCGGACTGCGGCCATATGATGTACGGCTCCATTACTCAGATGGACTACGGCAAGACCGACTACACGACCTATGCCGCAAAGCGTGTTGCAAAGCTGGTTGTGGATCAGGACAAGGATACCCGCAAGCTCCGTCTGGGCTGCCGTCCTCTGGCCGCACCCAAGACCTACTGCCCCTACATATATGCAGCTGACGTTGTGGGCTAAGAGAAAGGAGCAGGAATATGAAGGTCGTTCAGATCATTTCCGGCGGCTATGGCTTCCGGGCGAAAGCTGGTGCACCCACGAAGCTGATTCTGGCGGGCGAGGTCGTTTGCGTTGATGATGCAGAGGCGGAACGCCTTGTGAAATTGGGCGTTGCCGCTGAAGCGGAACTGGATGCGGAAACTAAGGCCATTGTGGAGCAGGCTGACGCCGACAGCAACGATGTGGAAACGCAGGAAGAAGCATCCGAAGCCGAGGAAAAGCCCGGCAGAAAAGGCCGCAAGACTGCAGCAGAGTAAGCAGGTATTACCATGACCGACTTTTTGGAAATGGCAATGGCTGATATTGACGATGTGTTTTTTCAGGAGTTTGTAGAACAGCATACCATCGACGGAGAAACGTTTGATGTGGTGCCGTATGAAACCGGACTGAAAGAGCGCAAGTCACACTGGGAAGCCGGTGCCAAGCAAAACTTTGACCAAGGCTTGTACATCTCGCAAAAGCAGTTCTTTATCCGGGCGGCTGACTATGGCCCTGCTCCAAAGATTGGAAAGCCGATGGAGTACGACCGAATCAGCTACACGATAAAAAGCTGTCAAAATGAGCATGGACTGTATCTGGTCACGTTGGAGAGGGTGCGGCAGTAATGGCAAAGGCAATCTATGACGTGCAGGTGCCGAACATCGGTGAAGTGGAACGTGCACTGGGAGATATGCGGGATAAGGCCCCGCGGGCCATGAAAAACGCTGTCAACCAGACTGCGACGAGAGCCAAAAACATGATGATCCGGCAAGCGCGGCTTCGGTATGCTGTCAATTCTGCTGGCCGTCGTCACCTGAATGCGCTGAAAGTTCGCAACAGGGCGACAACGCAGAACCCGACGGCGGAGATTTTTATTTCCAGCCGGAGAAATGATCTGGGCGACTTCCAGTCGAACCCGTCTGTTCCGCATATGGGAAGGGACTGGGTGTTGTCGCCGGAGTTCCACACATCGCGTGTTTTGAAAAAATCGCCGATGGAAGCATTGACCGGCGGACATACGGCGCTGGGACAGGCAAGCAAGGGCTTTCTTGTGAAGTTTGACAGTGGGCACGTCGGCATGGTGCAGAGGTTGATCGGTCGTCCGGCGGCAAATCCGAAATCGACCAGATGGCGCAGTAAGAATGGCGTCGTAGAAAAACTCTACACCATGTCCAGTCCGTCTGCCAGTGCGATGCATAGCACCGTATGGAGAGAGGAAGTCGAGCCGGACAGCGAGATTATCTTGCAGGAACGGCTGCAGCATGAAGTATCCAAAATTCTGACGCAGGCCGGGAGGAAAACAAAGTGAGAGCGAGTAATTACACACCGGTTGACGCTGTGAAAAAGCTGCATGAAGAACTGGACAAGCTCTTTGCAGGAAAGACATTCAGTGGTCAAGGCAAAAATAAGCCGCTCAACATTTTCGATTTTGAATTTCCGACCGACTTCGGCAATGACGAGGATGTGGATACTGTGGCTGCAGCGGCTCCGTTTATTCTGGTCAAGGCAGCAGGTTGGAGCATTGATAAGATGGAAGAACCTGAAATGGTGGACATGAGCCTGATTATTTGCACATATCAGACACCTATTCGCAACAAAGAGGAAGGTGTGCGGGATAAAAAAGCTCCCGCCGTTCTGGATTTGTACAACATCATGCAGGATATTGGACAGCATTTCCGCGTCTACAACATCTTTGGCGATTATTTCAACGTGTTGCTTCCCATTGACTGCGCAATTCAACAGGACGATACAAGCCCGTATTACTTCGCTACGGTGCAGATGGATGTTACTTGTCCGAGCATGAGCAGCGAAAACAACCCGGAAATCGAGGAACTTATATGAGCAATGCAAAAAATACTCAGACCGAAAAGGCGGCTGCGACCGAAACTCCGGTCAAGAAGGATGGGCCGATGGTTTACTGCGGCCCGACGGTAAAAAACACGGTGAAGCAGTACACGGTGTACCATGACAGTAAGGCGGTGCCGGATGCGGTGAACCGTTTCCTTGATGCCGTACCGATGGCAAGGGGCCTGCTGGTGCCTCTTGATAAATTCAAAGATACTCGCGTGGCTCTTGAGAACCCCAAGAGCAGCGCGGGTATTCTTTTTGCCGCAGTGAAAGCGGCACTGAACTAAGGAGGGAGAGAACATGGCATACAAGCATGGCGTTTATGTTGCCGAGCAGGGAACCAGTATCGTGGCACCCGTGACGGCAACTGCTGGCCTGCAGGTCGTTATCGGCACTGCGCCGATCAACCGCGCAAGTGATCCGTATCACTGCACGAATACCCCCATGCTGGCAAATACGCTGGCAGGCGCAACTGCCGCAGTGGGTTACGACGATGATTATGAGAAGTACACCGTCTGCCAGAGCATGGGCGCAAGTTTCAAGGTCGTCGGCGTGTCGCCGATGATCCTGATTAACGTGCTTGATCCCAACAAGCACAAGAAAAATCTGCCGGAAAAAACTGTGCAGGTCAATGACGGCGTTGCAGTGGTGGAGGAAAAGGACATCCTGCTGGACAAGCTGACCGTTAAGGCAGAGGAAACTCCGCTGGCGGCTGGTACGGACTACACCGCAGCATTTGACGATAACGGTTATGTGAACATCGTGGTGATCCCCGGCGGTGCTGGCGACAGCGCAACGAGCCTGACTGTGAGCGGTGTCCAGATCGACCCGACTGCTGTTACCCCGGCAGACATCGTTGGTGCGGTTACTGCAGATGGTGTTGAGAGCGGCATGGAAGTCATTCGCCAGATTTTCCCGAAGCTGAACATGACCCCCGGCATTCTGCTTGCTCCGGGCTGGTCGGAGAATGCACTGGTGTCGGCTGGCCTGCAGGCAAAGACAAGCCACATCAACGGTGTTTTCAACTGCGTGTGCATCGTGGACATCGACAGCTCTACTGCCGGTGCAACCAAGTATGACGACGTGAAGCGTCAGAAGGAAAAGCAGGCTGTGACCAGTGCGAATTGCTACGCTGTGTGGCTGTACGCAAAGGTTGGCGACGTGATCTATGCGGGTTCGGCAATGGCTGCTGCGGCGACCGTGGCGACCGATGCGAACAACGGCGATATTCCCAACGTAAGCCCGGATAACAAGCCTATCTCTATTTCTGCTGCCTGCCTGAAAGATGGAACGGAAGTTCTGCTGGATCAGGAGCAGGCCAATGTGGTCAACTCCTTCGGCGTTGCAACGTGGCTGAACATGAACGGCTTCCGTCTGTGGGGCAACAACACTGCCTGTTATCCCGGCAACACTGACCCGAAGGATCGCTGGTTCAGCGTCCGCAGGTTCTTCTGCTGGGATGATAACACCTTCATCCAGACCTATTTCCAGAAGGTCAGCGACCCGCTGAACAAGCGCCTGATCGAGGCTCTGGTTGACAGCGAGAACGTGCGCGGCAACAGCTTTGTCAGCCGTGGCATTTGCGCCCGCTATGAGCTGCAGTACATCGAATCCGAAAACCCCACGACCGATCTGCTGAATGGCACGGTGAAGTTCCACAAGTATATGTCTCCGTTTAATCCGGCGGAGGACATCGAGGAAATTGTGGAGTTTGATCCCAACGCGATTTCTACCGCGCTGGCGGGCTAACCCAGAAAGGAGGAATAAACAATGGCACTGGACACGAATCTGACCCCGGAAATCGTCAACAGCTTCAACGTTTACATTGACGGCGTGAAAGCAATTGGCACTGCACCGGAAATCACTCTGCCGCAGATCACCTCGGAGACTATCGACGTTTCCGGCGCTGGTATCCTCGGTAAGATTTCCGCACCGAACATCGGCCAGTTTGAATCCATCGAGCAGGAAGTTTCCTTCAACCTCGTATATTCGAGCTTTGTCAACGTCCTTTCTCCGAAGCGTCAGGTGAACCTTACCTTCCGCGTTGCACAGCAGGCGGTGGATAAGAGCCTCGGCTATGCCTATAAGGGCCTGCGCATCGTTGAGGTTGGCCGCGTCAAGGAGTTTACTCCCGGCAAGATCAAGGCGGGCGAGGGCATGGAAGCCAAGGTTAAGCTGGAACTGACCTACATCATGATCGAGAACGACGGCGAGGAAATCATTGCCATCGACAAGCTGAACGGCGTATACCGCGTTCAGGGCGAGGATATGCTGGCAGACGTTACCGCGCTGATCTAACGCCAAAGAAATGAAGCGACCGCCCCGAAAGACCGGGGCGGTCAATTTTTATATCTGAACAGAAAGGAAAACCACCATGGAAAAGAATGTTTCTTCCGTCGCAGAACAGGACAAGACCGCTGAGGTTAAGAAGAACCCGAAGCTGATCGAGTTGGCCCGCCCGTACAAGTTTGATGATAAGGAGTATACCGAGATCGACCTGTCCGGTCTGGATGATCTGACCATCAAGGATGCGGTGCTCATCATCAAGAAACTGTACAACGAGGGCGAAATGGCCGTGATGATTACCCCTGAAACTGCGACTGCATACACCGACGCTCTGGCCGCTGCCGCAACGAAGCTCCCCATCGAGTTTTTCCAGCTGCTTCCCATCGGCGCAAGCAAGAAGGTTCGCCAGACTGTTCAGGCGTCGCTCCGTAGCGCCGCCGCAGAGGAAGATGGCGACGAGGACGAGCACAGCCACATCATGAAGTTCGGCAAGCCCTACACCTACAAGGGCGAAAAATACACCGAAGTTGACCTGTCAGGCGTGGCGAACCTTACCGGCATGAACGTCCGTCAGGCGGAAAACCGCATGGAGGAAGAAGATATTCGCGCAGCGGAAAAGACCCTGAACTACTATTACTGCTGCCTGATCGCATCTATGGCCACCGGTAAGGATGTGGCATTCTTCCTCGGCCTGCCGCTGGCGGAGGCTGTACAGCTTCGCGCAGGGGTGAACCACAAGGATTTTTTCGCCTAAAGGGCGGATACAAAACCATCAGAAAGGCGGCGATAGCCCTCGCCACGGCTACACACACGAGTGCAGATTTCTACCTGAATCTGCCCGTGCGTGAGCTGGTGGAAATCAACGAGGAGGTGGCGGAGGAGTGGCAAAAAATCAAACCCTAGAGCTTTCTATTTTGATCGGCGGTCACGTTGATAACTCGCTGACGCAGGCTGTAAAGTCTGCGAATACTCAGCTCAGCAGTATGGCGAACGGCGCATCGAAACTGGCAGCGAATATCGCAAAAGTAACGGTGGGCATAGCCAGCGGCATTACAGCGGGGCTGGTAGATGCAACAAAAGAAGCAGTTGCATTTGAAAGCGAAATGCTTGATGTGACGAAGTACGTTGGCGGTCTGACGGACGCGAACGGAAAGGTCAAAACGGACGCTTATGCGGAAATGTCGAAAGATATTCTTGACTTGAGCACACAAATTCCGTACACCGCCAAAGAGCTGACACGTCTGGCAGCTGCGGCTGGTCAGTCCGGAAAGAGCATGGATGACCTAATAAGCGGCGGGTTTCTAAAGGACGTTGCCGAAATGGGCACGGCCATGGATATTTCTGCGGATCAGGCAGGCGACTGGGCAGCAAAGTGGGAAGTTGCATTCAACATGAACCACGATCAGGTCATGGAGCTGGCAGACCAGATTAACTATCTGGGTGCCCACTACGCAACGACCGCCGCTGAAATTGCCCAGACCGTAAACGACACCGGCTCTCTGGGTCAAATCACTGGCATGGATGTTCAGAGCACGGCAGCGCTTTCTACAGCACTGCTGGCAATGGGCGTTGATTCTGGTAAAGTGGCAACATCCATCCGCCGGATGTATACGAACCTTTCTATGGGTTCAAAAGCTACAGATGCACAGTCTGCGGCTTTTGAACAGCTGGGATTTACTGCGGAACAGTTTGCAAAGGATATGCAAAAAGACGCCCCGGCAGCATTGAAAAGTTTGTTTACCGCTATCGGTACTCAGCCGAAAGACAAGCAAGTGGGTTATCTGAAAACTCTGCTCGGTCAGTGGGCCATTGAGAGTGGCGCAAAACTAACCGGCAATCTTGACTTGTTTGTGAAAACGCTGGACGACGTAGGCGATGCTTCTAAGTATAACGGCAGTATGTATAAAGAGTTTATGCTGAAATGCGAAACCTCTGAATCTGTATTGACGATGCTTGGGAGCGCATGGCGGGCCGTCCGCATTGAGGTTGGAAATAATTTCCTTCCGGTGCTGAAAGATGTAGCCGGGTTTGGCATCGAAAAGCTGAATGACCTCCGCGCCGCTCTGCCGGATATTGCAGAACGTGTAAGGCAGGTAATTGAGTATCTGCTGAATAATGGCGATAAGGTAGCTACGACCATCGCGGGTATCGGCACGGCATGGGCAGGAATGCGGTTTGCACCGCAAATCCTGCAGGTGGTATCCAGCGCGACGAAGTTTGCAAGCGGGGCGGCAAGCCCTGTGGGGCTTGTACAGAAGGGCGTGTCTGGCGCAGGAAAAGCTGGCAATCTGTGGCAGGCTGCAAAACTTGGAACACAGCTGGCAAACAGCGCTGTTCCGGCGGGCAGCAATCCTAGCTTCGGGCAGAGAGTGCAGAACACCATCCTTGGTAGCGTCCTTGGAATGCAAAACAGCAAAAAGCTGTTTGGAGCAAAGACACCTGCTGGGATGGCAAAGGCAACGAGTGCGCTGTTTGGCAGCATTCAGCAGGCACAGGCTTCCGGCGGAATAATCGGATTGTTGAAAGGCAGTTCGATAGGGCAATACGGAGCCAGAGTTGCAAGGTCTGCAAAAAATCTGGCGGGGACAGACTTTATTCAGAACACGGTCGGCGTTGGAAAGTGGATCGGCCAAAAAGTTGCCGGTACACAACTTGGCGGCTTTGTAGGGAACATGGGCCAAAAGGCTATGGGCTTTGGACAAGGATTGCTGGGCGGAGCAAAAAACATTGCAGGAACGGCAATTGGCGGCGTAAAAAATCTGGCAGGCCGCGCAGCATCTACTAAAGCTGGACAATTTGCCTTAAACGTTGGCGGGGGAATTGCGAAAGGAACAGGGGACACGTTCAAGTTCCTTGGTTCTGGACTGAGCCTAGCTAACACGGCGGTAGGCCCGATAGCCGGTAAATTGGGCGGTGCATTTATGGGATTGCTCGGCACCTTCGGCCCGGTGATTACCGGAATCGGTGGAATCATCGCAGTGGTCAGTCTGCTGGGAGATCACTTTGAGGACATCCGCCAGATCGTCGGGAACGTGTTCGGCGAAAAGGGACTGGCAATGTTTGATGGATTTACGAGTAAAATCCACGATATTGCAGGCAACGTCCGAGATTCGGTGAGCAATGCATTCTCTTTGGAAAACCTGCAAAACATCCAGCAGAGCTTGAGCGGAAAGAGTATTTTCGGTATCGACGACTTGGGAACCACCTTCGGGGCAGTGATACCGATTATCGAATCGGTGAAAGGGCTGATTGGACAGATCGTAGACCTCGGAGTGAATCATATTAAGCCGCTGCTGGCTGATATTATGAGCTTCGCTGTAAACGAATTGTTCCCCGCAGTGTCGCCGCTGATAAGCATGATTATCAGTCTGGTTGGCACAACCCTGATAAACGCAATCAAGCTCGTCGTCGATGTGATCCACGGACTACTGCCGGTGATTGAACCGGTTATTCAGGGCATCGTCGGGTTGATAAAGGGCATTGTATCGGTGACGATTACGGTTGCGAATGCAATCATCGGCACGTTGAACAAATTGTCTTTTACGGTGCCTGATTGGGTGCCCGCCCTCGGTGGAAAACAATTCGGCTTCAACCTGAAAGAAGTTGCAATGCCTGCCTTTGCGAACGGCGGTTTTACTCACGGTGTCAGCATTGCAGGCGAAGCTGGAACAGAGGCGGTTATCAGCTTCAAGCCTAGTGTTCACGATAGCAACGTCGAAAACTGGGTGCGTGCAGGCCGGATGCTGGGAGTGTCTGGCGAGGATGCAACTCGTGCGGCGGGTGTACGGTATTTTGCAAACGGCGGTTTCACCGACGGAAGCAAGGAAAAACTGGACAACCTGATTGATTTCTCCAAAGCATACGGTAAGTACGCACTGCGTTCCAATGGCATCCGAACCACCGGCGACGCTTTGTCGATGCTATGGACGGTCGCCAACAACTCAATGTCTGGTGACGCTTCGCTTGCACTGGCGGCGACCAGCCTTGCAGCTGATGTTGCTCCGCTTCTGCTGAACAAGTACCTCGGAAGTGACAGCCCTGTAACCACTGCACTGACCGAAGCAGCCAAAAACTACAACGGCGGCACGGTGCTTTCAAGCTGGCAGGACGGTGTCCTTACAGACACAGGAACGCCGCTTTATGTGCTGCCGCCGAGGGATACCGGGCGCACGCTGTCCGAAATCCCGGTGAGCGCATATCAGAATACACCTGTACCCGGCGGCAACGGCGGAAGCTCTCCGCAGTTTGTATTTGCTCCGAACATCACAATCACTGGTGATGCAGACCGCCAGCAGATTGCTTCGATTATGGAGGACGAGTACGAAAAGTTCAAAGCCTTTATGGACAAATACAACCGAGAAAACAATCGAACCCGGTATGCATAAGGAGGTGGCCTGATGTCTTACACGACAAAGAGCGGTGACACTTGGGATGGTATTGCAAAAACTGTCTACGGTGACGAGTTGAAAGCCGATGTGCTGATGACTGCCAACCGGGAGTATATCGAGGTGTACAAGTTTGATTCCGGGGTGGTGCTTGCCACGCCGGAAGTGGAAGTTAAGGCAAAAACAGACGAAAGTCTGCCGCCTTGGAAAAGGTGAGGTGTGAGGGATGATTACGCCACGTCAAGCGTTCCTGACGCTTGAATATGACGGAAAGGACATTTCAAGCGACATCCGCAAAGATGTGGAAAACTTCACATACACCGATAGCGGTTCGGATTCGAGTGACAGCCTTTCTATTAAGGTAAACGCGATGGATCACAAGTGGATCGATTCGTGGATGCCAGACAAGGAAGCTGTGCTGCACCCGACCCTCTGCACGACAAACTGGATCGTGCAGGGGGATAGAACCGTTTTGGATTGTGGAACGCTGGTAGTTGATGATCTGAGCTTTTCGGCCTGCCCGGATGTTTTGACGATTGGAGCGGTCGCCCGGCCAAACGGGACGAGCTTTCATGAAAAAAACAGAGAGCAGGTTTGGAAGAACACGAGCATCAAACGCATTGCAGAAACCATTGCTGGGCGGTACGGCTTGGAATGCAAGATGGATGCAGAGGATGTCAGCGTCGCTCTGAAAGAACAGGACGATAATGACAGCTCTTTCTTGCAGAAAATTTGCAGCACATACGGGCTGATCCTCAAAACATACCGGAACAAAATCTGGATTTTTGACCGTGAAAAGTACAAGAAAAAGGATTCGGTAGCAACGGTAAAACCGATTGACATTGTGCCCGGCTCGTTGAGCTGGAACACAACGCTGGCAGGAACATACACCGGAGGCGAGTTCACTTATTCTAACCAAAAGAAAAAAGTGAATATCAAGGTGACAATCGGAACGGCAGACCGGATGTTGAAGCTAAACCAGTATGCATCAAGTGAAGCGGACGCAAAACGGCAGCTGCAGGCGGCTATCGACAACAAAAACCATTCGGCTACAACCATATCTTTATCGTAGGCGACCTCGCTTAAATCACCGTTGGTGCCATCTTCTCCGGTTATGACAAGCTCGAATTTATCAACCCTGCACCGAGATTCGTGAATTGTGGATTTCTCTATATTTGGTGTACTTTGGTGGAGCAGACTATTACGCAAATTATAAATAATTTCCTCGCTCAGATAGGGCATATCATATCCATATGGAGAATCATGTCTATCTGAGATAACATATTGGCTGCACCATTTTTTATAGCGTGCGCCACTATACTTCTCGTTTGGATATTCAGCTTTGCCACAGGTATCTGGCAATGTCAGCGCAAGTGCTAACGCTGACAAATACAGTTCATGGGACAAAGCCATACGAATCTCATGTACAATTCGGTTAATCAGGCAAATCACCTCATTTCAGCCGCTCACACAGCGGCAGCAGCTCTTCGATTTTAGCAACAATGCGCTTTTGTTCAGAAAGGGGCGGGAGGGGAACAACCATTTGATGTAATGTTTGTGACGAAAGTCCCGGCATTGCAGTTCCTTTTGCGTTCATCATATTCATGGACTTGTAAAAGTAAAAAAGATGGTAAAAGAAACGCAACTCTACCGCCTTATACGGACGCAGTCTATGAACATGGTTTTGAAAACAAATATCGTAATCATAGTTCCATATCGCTGTTCTTCCATAGTATGCGCCACCCTCACACATCAGCAAATCACCCTTTGTTACCGTGCAGCGTTCTAACTCATCATCAGAAAAGAACATTTCCTTAACGGATGAAAAATCAAAGGAATTCCAATACAAATTCGATGTAGTAATAAAGCGTTTTACACTCCCTGGCTTATCAACCTTTTTGGCTGTTGAATTCATTGCCTTTCCGGTATTATGAGCAAAGATCTCGCCTACTCTTACCCACTTCCAACTTCCCGGAATATCAAAAGGAATTTCATCTTCGGAAATCTCTGCCAACGGTTTTTCCTTTTTGATTTTCTTTTCCTCTATCAGCTGTTGCTTCTCTGCCTGAATCTGCTGATAGAGTTCCTCGCCGGTGCCTTCCTCAGCTCGCTGCTCCACCAGCTTACCCTGTATGGCATATTGCAGAATGGACTTCTTCATGTCCTCCGGGAACTTGGCGTTAAACTGCTCCAACTTTTCATAGGCGGCAGCATAGCGGTCAACCAGAGGAAGGAGTTCCTCAATCTTGGCAACGATGCGCTTTTGCTCGTAAAGAGGAGGCAAAGGAATTAAAAATTGCTCTAAACTTTTGGCAGCTAAATTTGGTTGAGCAGTTCCGTTATCATATTTTTTGATTTCTGAAAAAAATAGCGGTGAATCCAAATATAGTAACAAAAATTCATCATCACATATATTAAAAAAGTAATTTCTCAAAATTACCAGTGACGATGCGATGGCGCCTTGGTCAAATGGGTATACACCATGCTTTCCCAGTGAACCTCTAATACAAACTACAACATCGTTTTTTTGTAGTTTACCATTGACTAATTTATCATACTGTATTTGGGATAAATCACAAAGTAATTTTTGACTATCTTTTCAAAAGTTCTTATATGCCGGTATAGCCTATTGTTACAGGCTTTTCCGGCATTTTTCATTGTGGAAGATACTCTCAAATCTTCTTATATCCCCGTATGTTTTTGTGTTCAAAAGTAGTATGTGGAGTAGTAAATTCTCCATTTACTACTATGCAATCAGCCGCTTCATTTCGGTTATTGACGTTTCGGAAGTTGTGTGTGCGTAATAGTTCAGCGTCATATTGATGTTGGAATGTCCCATGATGTATTGCAATGCTTTAGGGTTCATTCCCGCATTTGCTAACGTGGTGCAGAATGTGTGGCGTAAGGTGTGCGGTGTCATTACCTTTGGCAATGCGACCTTTTGCGTTTTGTTGTATTTCCTTACAAGCCCCCGGAACATACTTTCATAGTTGACTGCCACTTTTGGCAAGCCGTTCCGGTTAAGGAACAGAAACTTTGTGTAGCCCTCTAAAATAACAGGCTGTACATATTTCCGTTTATTTAGCACCCGTTGAAATGCTTCCAACACTTTTTCACTCATAGGAATAACCCGGTTGCCGCTTTTCGTCTTAGGCGTTTCCACATAGTAGCCCACATCTGCAATCTTCAAAAGTTGGTGGTCTACATTGATAAGCTGTTTGTCTAAGTCAATGTCAGCTTCCGTCAGTCCGCAGAGTTCCGAAATGCGAAGCCCTGTCCCTAACAGTATGATAATCTCGTCGTAGTATTTCTGATAGACTTTATCATGCTGTACAAAGGACAGAAAAGCCGCTTCCTGCGTAGGGGATAGAGGTTCCTTTGGTTCCGTATCATCTTCAAGGACTGTGTTCAACTGGAAGTCAAATGGATTTTTACGAATACAATCGTCCTGTATGGCTGTGTAAAAGGCAGCCTTTAAGGAACGCTTGTGGTTGTTGATAGTCTTGAAGCCGTAACCTTTTTCTTTCATGCGTAACGCCCATTCCTTTGCGTCGGAGAGCTTCACATTTTCAATCCGGCAGGCTCCAAGTTTATCCTCCTGCAAAATCCGCATGAGCTGTTTTCGCCCCTGCTTTGTACCATGCCGCACATTTGCCCGGTGGCGTATCTGCTTTGCGTAGAGTTGGCAGACAGTCATTTTCTTTCCGATATGGTCGATACCGTCGTCAAGGTCTTTTTGGATTTCTTTCTCTTTTTCCCTCAACGCTATATCGTCGCGCTTTCCTGCCGGGGTTTTGTCCGTAGGCACTAACTTCCAAGAATAAACAAACTGCGGTTTCCCAAAGGTATCTATATATTTGTAGGCATATCTCCCGTCTTTTCTCTGGCTCTCTCCGGTGCGGAGAATACGATTTTTATTATCCCGTCTTTTTTCCGACATCGTTATGCTCCTTTCCATAATGGAAAGAGCCTTGATATGCTTGACTACATTGTACCACATTCAAGGCTCGATTTCACTATTAGATTGCGTCCACCGTATCAATCATTTTTTCAAACTGCTTACGCTTAATCTGAATACGGTTTCCGTTCATCATTACCCAGTCCGGGACGGGATTTTCTTCTGCCAGTTTCCGCAGCTTGCTTTCTCCGATACGGAAATATTTTGCTGCTTCTTCTATGGTAAGAGTGTACTTTTCCCAAATCGGCACGTCGTTATTGTTCAATTTGTCGTCCCCCTTTCTTAATGGGTCAAAAATCAATCTGTAACATAGGCTTTAATCGGACGGCTATTAGCGTAACCTCATGGGACTTGCACCCCTCCGGCGGTCTGCCGAAGCCCTACCCATTGCCTGCGACGCTTCTAACGCTCGGACTATGGCTGTAAGGAAGTATCATTATGTATTCTGTGCGTTATCGCCCGCAGGCTGCTATCCCTGCTTTACGGTGTGGTATTTCTCGCTCGCTTTTCTGTTAAGAGAAAGGTCATGGCGTACCCGCCGCATGGCTCGGCACAAAAGGAACGTATCCGATTTGCCTTATGCTGCGTCGCCGTTCTATTGCGCCGCTTTCTTTATCAAAGAGCAGGGGGCTGTCTTGCGGTATGGAACGGAAAAGGGGAAAGAAGCGTTCCAATATCGCGTAGGTTATTCAGCCCGAAAAGTGAGGATAGCCCTCATCAGTCTTGCTTGCAGCCGTTCCCGAATATCCTCGTCAACGCCATAATAGACATTGCCGCGCTCGTCGTAGAGCTTCCGCATGGAAAGACTTGCTATGTAGCCGCTGAAATGCTGCAAGACCA
>ERZ827522.701-NODE-701-length-38491-cov-4.168202_pt1 | contig 38491 bp, 38 predicted proteins | sample MGYA00519580_ERZ827522 | MGnify/ENA primary metagenome ERZ827522 (study PRJEB31778, sample SAMEA3449340) | human gut metagenome | biome: human gut; feature: human-associated habitat; material: faeces | place: United Kingdom | collected 2010/2012 ... | reverse complement strand
TTGTACCGAAAAGCATTGGGCGTCCCGGTGCATCAAGCCTGCCAAGTTCTTTGGCAAGTCCGAATTCAACCAGCTTGTTTACAGCATGGTCACTGCTCACACCACGGATTTTTTCAATTTCCATTTTGGTAATGGGCTGTTTATAAGCGATAATCGAGAGCGTTTCCAAAAGCACATCGGACAATGCATATTTTCGCGGCTGGCTGGCAACTTTAATCAGATTTTCATAATATTCCTGTTTGGTGCATAACTGAAATGCATTCTCCAGTTCAATGATTTTAATGCCGCGGTCTTCCGCTTCGTATTTATCCATCATATTATGTACAATTTTTCTGGTGGTATCCTCATCGTGGTCAATGGCAGCGGCAAGTTTTGATACCTCCACCGATTCTCCCATTGTAAACAGCACCGCTTCAATCGCGGCTTCTGCCTGTTTTAACTCCATTTCCATTTTTTATTCCTCTTCAATATCTTCAATTAAATCCGGGTCTTTTACAACCGTGATTTCGATGTCTGCCATCGTATTTTCCTGCTGTACCGTGACAAAACCTGTTTTAATCAATTCCAGTATGACAAGAAATGTTACAATCACCGAAACTTTTGACGAATTTTTACTTAACATCTGACGGAAGCTGAACTGCTTATGTTCTTTTAAATAAGAACGTACCTGCACCAGTTTTTCTGACATACTGACTTCTTCTTTTTCGATTTTTCCGAATTTGCTCCGGATTGGGTCAATCTTTTCTTCCTGACGCTTTAAAACGTCCTGAAAAATCTGATTGAGCCGGTGCAGTGTTAAATCTCCGATAAGCTCCTCTAAATTGACAGGCGGGCGGTATGCGGCGACTTCTTTTGGAACGGTTGGTTCTTTATAAAAGGCGCGCTCCGCATCAATCTGCCGGTCCTTTAATTCATACGACATATATTTGAAAAGCTTGTACTCCAGCAGTTTTTCAACAAGTTCGGCTCTCGGATCTTCCTCAACACCTTCTTCGTTGACTTCTTTTGGCAGAAGCATTTTAGATTTAATATCCAGAAGGGTCGCTGCCATGACTAAAAATTCACTGACAACGTTTAAATCCTCTTTGTCCATCTGATTGACGTATTCCATGTACTGTTCCGTAATCATTGCAATCGGAATATCATAAATGTTTACTTTGTTTTTATCAATCAGGTGTAGTAAAAGGTCTAATGGTCCCTCGAACACCTGTAATTTTACATTAATTCCCATTATTTTTCCCACTTCTGCGTATACTAATTTTAACCGTACTTTATATTGTAACGAAAACCTGCAACAAATGCAATATTTTTATCTTTATCTTATCCGAAAAATAGTTTATAATAATAAAATCACCGTAAAGAAAGGGTCATTTTATGAGAATTATCTTTATGATTCAGGAAATTGCACGCAAGCTGACAAAGGATAATCTTACCGGCTATGCGGCACAGTCCTGTTTTTACATTATATTAAGCATTTTCCCGTGTCTTTTGCTGCTGATGAGCTTGTTTAAGTTTCTTCCGCTGACAGAAGATGCCCTTTTACTGATGCTCAAAGGTGTAATTCCTGTCCAGCTGGAACCATTTCTGGTTTCCATTATTGAAGATTTATATGATAATTCATCGGCAGCATTAACATCCATTACTACGGTTGCAACCATTTGGGCGGCAGGAAAAGGCTTTCTTGCAATCATGCAGGAATTAAATATTATTTACGATACCCAAAAGAAACGAAACTGGCTGTTACAGCGGCTGATGTCTACGGTCTATACAATTGCACTGCTGGTTTTAATTATTGCGACCCTGCTGCTGCTGGTCTTTGGCAACCAGCTGATCGGATTGATTGAAGTTTTTATTCCTCGGCTTGCAGTGATTTTATCGGCAATATTAAATAACCGTATGATTTTATTTCCGTCATTTATGATTCTGCTGTTTTTGCTGATGTATTTATTTATTCCGACAAGAAAGTCCAGCATTACAAAGGAATTTCCGGGAGCGGTTTTCTCGGCAGTCGGCTGGTACGGATTTTCCTACTGCTATTCGCTCTACGTTGCACATTCACCGAATTTTTCATATATGTACGGCAGTCTGACAACATTGATTTTTGCACTGGTGTGGATTTATGTATGTATGCTGATTCTGTTTCTTGGTGCGGAATTAAACACACTGATTGCCAGTCAGACACTCCGCCCGCTTCTGCCGAAGTTTTCACGGAAAAAGAAAAAAGAAGCGGAAAGAAAATAAGGCTTGTTAAAAAAATGACAAATTAAAAACAAAAAGCCGCAGAAGGCAGTTGACTTCATTTTCACCGGTCAGGGTGAAAACGAGAAATCAAAATGCTTTCTGCGGTTGTTTTATTTTTGTTCGATTGCCGTTCCCGGATAGAAAAACTGTAAAATCTGCTGATAATTCATTGCGTCTTTTACCATTTCATTGACTGCATTCTGGCTCATGCCGATGCCGTGTCCGTATCCGCCGCCGATAATGCGGTAGCCGCTTAAAGAGCCTTTCTCGTATACCGGTTTAAAGATACAGAAGGTACTCGGAAGCGATGCCATTTTTGTCGTTCCGGTGTTGGTCGTCATTTCTGCATCTGTCATACCGAATAACCCGCGGATACAGGATTCGCTGTCAATGCGCACCGTTGCCGCACTGCCGCAGACAGTCACACTTTTTACCGCACCACCCGCCGCCCGTTCATTGACGGTAACAGATGTAATCGTGCCGATGTCCGTTATTTTCTGTGACTGGAAACTGCCGTCTGCCTGCTGTGTCAGAATTTTTGACGGAGCTGACAGATATTTTTCATACAGCTTTGCGTTAAAACTGTTGGAAAGTGCTGTAATATCTGCCTGTAATTCCCAGCGGTAAAGCGCATATCCGGCATCGTAATCATTTTCATCTTTTGACGTAATAAAAGCTTCAAAAGCGGCTTCATCCGTCAAATCCAGCTCCTTTTGTGAACGGCTGACAAAGCGGCTTACAAAATACGGATAAGACGATGAATCTGAACCCCAGATGCTGACATCCGTCGTTACACCACAGGAGGTCGAATAATAATAAGTCTGCACGACTTCACCATTATAGGTCAGAATCTGTCCGCGCGTATTCTGAATGGCTTCATTGGAAGATGACTGCTCCGATGTATTGTTGTATACCTGATACATCGTGGAATCATCCACATGCGCACCGTATTCACTGTAAGCACCGTTTTCCAGATGTTTGTAAGCATAGCTTCTGGCACAAACGGCCTGCACCTTTAAGGCTTCTACGGCAAAGCTTGCAGGCATTTCACTTGGTACAACACGCTTCAGATAGGATTCGACCGGCACATCATTGACAATCACAATGCCGTCATCTGCAGCCGCCAGTTCGATACTGCCCTCATAAGACGGCACACCCTGGCTGCGCATCACCGACAAAATAGAGATTTCACCGCCGTTATCCGGTGTGATGGTCACTCGTCCCTGTAAAAGCAGTTCATTATCCGGTGTCAGCTCAAAGACGTCCCCCGCGTTATAGCGTGTCTGTTGTTCATTTGTACTGACCATAAAGCTTTTAGAACACGTCAGCCGTACATTTTCATGGAAAATGCTTTTAAACCCGGTATTTTTCAAAATAACGCGGATATTCTGCACATTCAGCGGTTTAGAGATAACCGCACCGCAGATTTTGCCTTCTGCAACGATAAAATCCTGTAAGGAATAACCCACAATAATATCCTGATAGGTCTTTACGGCAAAGCCGTTGTAAATGTCATAAATCATAAACGCATCGTCTAACGCGACTTTTCCGTAGCCCTGCACTTCCACATAGTCTTTTGTGACGGCCTGTACCATGCCGGTAATTGTATCGGTTTTGGTATTAATCTGTGTGACACTGCCGTTTTCCACCTTTAAATCAGCAAGTACATTTTCAACAGGCGCTGTCAATCCCGGAATTTTAAAAATGCGGTCCGCGCCGTAGACGTTGGTTTCAACCGTGGTATCCGTACTGGATTTAATCCAGATGTTTTTATATTCCACCAGATTTTCCACAGTATCTTCAACTGCAAGAATTTCTTTGCCGCAGGTATATATTGTTACTGTCTTATCAATCTTATCGTCCAGTACAATTCCCGTAAAACGGTAGGTGCCTTTGGTGGTGTAGGCTTCCCACTCCCCCGCCTGTTTAAGCGTTGCGGGCGTGCCTGCAATCCCCGCCTGCATTTTAACGACCTGTTCGCCGTTTTTCATATAAGGAAGCAGCTGCATAAATACATCTAAAAATTCCTGCTTTGTCATCGCTTTTGCACTGTTTTGAAGTTCTGCAAGAACCGTTTCCGGCACTTCCAGTTTCTTTGCCAGTGCATATGTATCCTTAAAACGCACCTTCGCCTCCGGCTTTTTAATTTTAAGCAGACCGGCTTCGCTGACGGCATTGACATAACCGGAATACCAGTATTTACCGGTGTCATCCGTTCCGGACGTCTTAAAATCCGTTGCGGCATAAGCAAGCATTTTAGAAGCTTCTGCCATGGTAAAGATATCTGTACTTTTCTTTTTTGTAAAAAGAACTGCCGCTAAAATAAGAAAAATACAAAGAAACAGTCCTGCCATTATCCAAATCCGTTTTCGCTTTTTTAAAATCACACCCGTCCCCTTCTATACTGATTTGTATGAGCCGCATAAAAGCTGTTCATGATTTCATGCGGTTATAAATTAAGATATAAATGAAAAAAACTTCCTTTTATCATCATTATGCGGATAAAAAGAAGTTTGTCTGTACTTTGTCAATTAAACATTCCCAAAATGCCGTTGCCTGCGTTTTCGACTCCTAGCTTAGCTAGGTGGGTTACCGCATTCATTCCGCTGCCTTCCACTGACTAAGGAGGCTTGACATTGAAAATGAAGATATAGGAGTCCCGTGCGAATAATGTAGGATCAAAATAAACAGGCTGGCGAACACCCCAGGAAATGCCCTATTCAATTGTATCTCGTCTTCGTTAAACGTATTATACAACAATCTTTGTCTTTACACAATATCTTATGTAAAATTTCATATTTTATTCTTAAATGTTGTTACTGGAAGCTGATTTTTCCAACCGGTTTATTTGGAACATCTGCCTTTGTATCTGCCTGCGGCATGGTTTTTACATAATCAATGTCTTCTATTGCTTCTGCCGATAAGCGGATTGCTTCCGTTACCTGTTCTGGGGAAATGCCCATTTTATCAGCAACCTCCTGAATGGTCGGTTTGCGTTCCAGTTCATTTCTTAAACGTTTTGCCCAATCGTTGACAAGATTGACCTTTCCTAGCACTCTGCCCGCAACCTGATTGGATTCTTTCTGTTCATCAATCATCATTTCAAGACTGCCCTCAACCAGTTCACGGACTTCTTTTTCAATGCCGTAAAGGACTTCGAGCAAATCCTGCGTATTTCCTTCTTTAATCTTATCTTTCCATTCGTAATTGTTTGCCCACTGCTTCTGTCCGATATAGGACAGCATTGCCAGATTACCTTCCTGCACCAGATCGCAGGCAAGCACACCTTTGCCGCGGTACGGGGTAATCCATTCGGTAACTTTGCCTAAAAAAGACTGTGATAAAAGTTCCAGTGAATTTTTATCATTATCTTCAACAATATTCATTAACAGAAATGCAAGACTGGTATCGGAAAGCATATCCACCTGCTTTAAATCTTCCAGATACAGCTGTAAATACTTCTCATCTTCTGCATAGTCGAGTGATTCCTCAAGCTGCTTTGCGCCCGCCTGTTCTTCCTGTTTGGTTTCCTCGGCTTCCTGCTTCTGGATTTCTTCCGCTTCCGCGGTTTCCATCATTTTTAAAAATTCATTATCTTCGGAAACTGCCCCTTTGATTTTAATATTATTTGCCATCAGATAGCCGTAAACCATCTGTAGTTTACCGTCATCTAAATCTAAATCTTTAAAATAACTGAGTACATCGTCTTTGGTAATAAAGCCACCATTGACTTTGGCATATTCTTTTAAGCCGTTCATGGCTTCCATAAATGCCGCCTGTGTATCATTTTGTGCTGACATAAGTCCCTCCTGCAATTTGCTTGGACTATTATATAATGAATTTTATAAAATGACAATGGTTTAAATACGAATGCATACGCTTAAATTGAAGAATTATTCACGCTGTATTCTACAAGTCCACTGACTGCCAACCGCTTACGCACAGCCGGACCGACTGCCGCAACGAGGATTGTTTTTATTAAATCTCCCAGTAGAAACGGAACAACACCACCCATTAAAGCTGCCTTAAAAGAAAGCCCTGCAACATACGCATACCAGATTGTACCAAATGCCGCGCTGACTGCTTTGCCGAGCCACATTCCCGCAAAAGCAATCACAGGCTTGTTATACCAGCGGTCAATAAAGAAGCCGCTGACCATTGCCATAAAAATGAAACCGACAAGGTATCCGCCGGTCGGACCGGCAAGCTTTTGCACTCCGGATGAAAAATTAGAAAATACCGGTACACCGCACATTCCGATTAAAAGATAAATCAGATAACTGATAACAGTGCGTCTGGTTCCTGCTACATATAAAATGAAATAGATTGCCAGATTGGTCAGCGAAATCGGTACCAGTGTAAACGGCAGCCGGATTGACAGCGGCCCCATCACACAAATAATTGCTGCCATCAGTCCGATGATTACCATGTCTTTTGTTTTTTCAGCATTGATTTTATTCATTTTCTTCTCCCGTTCTATAAATTATTTTCCAGTTGGTTTCTTTTTCAAAATATATCCTTTTTCCTCTAAAATGTTTCTGTCCTGCTCCATACTGCTTCCACCGGTTGTCAGAAGATTTCCGGTCAGTGCTGCATTCACACCGGATAAAAACAGTTCCCCGCCGCCATCTTTAAAATAATTTCTGCCTGCAGCAATCCGCACATCTGCTTTCGGATTGATATAACGCAGTATGGCGACGGTTCTTAATATATCTTCCTGCGTCATCGGCCCAAGTTCTCCAAACGGTGTGCCTTTTACAGGAATTAAGATATTAATCGGGATGGAACGGATACCCAGTTCTGCGAGCGTAAATGCCATGCTAAGACGGTCTTTCCATGTTTCACCCATGCCGACAATGCCGCCGGTACAAAGCTCTAAGCCCGCTTCCTGAATCCGCTTAATTTCATGGATTTTATCTTCAAAGCTGTGTGTTGTACAGACATTCGGAAAATTTTCCTCGGACGTTTCAATATTTTCATGATACATGGAAACACCGGCTTCTTTTAACTGTTTTAATTTTTCTTCCGATACAAAACCGTGGGATGCACACAAAATCATATCCGGAAATTCCTCATGCATTTTTTTGTACGCATGAAGTGCTTTTTCAAAGTCTTCATCTTTAATGGCGCGTCCCGCCGTTACGATGCAGTAGCGGTCTACCCCCTGCTCCCATGCTTCGCGGCAGCCGGATAAAATGGCTTCTTCATCAATAAAATCTCCTGCCTGACAGGCGGTGTGATGATGTGCGGACTGTGAGCAGAATTTACAGTTTTCACTGCATGCACCGCTTTTTCCGTTGATAATTGCACACAAATCCGCGCGTGTTCCGCATAAATTTTTACGGATATAATCCGCACCTTCACACAATTCATTAATATCCGCTTCCAGTAAAAACGAACAATCTTCTTCTCTTGTCAGCCGTCTTCCGCCGACAATTTCTTTTGCAAGTTCTAACATACTAATCTCCATTTCTGAGCAACTTGTTGCGAAACGGCGATGAAAAATTTGCGCATGCGTTTTCTCATCTGCCATCATAGCACTTTATTTTTGCTCATAAACAAAGTGCTGTGTAAAAAATCAGCACATCAGTGTGTTTTTTTACACGATCTCCGTTTTGTTGTAAATTGTAAACCTCTTAAAAAATTAAGTTTACAACTAATTTAATACCTGCGCCGTTAAATGTCAACATAAAAATCTGCAAAGTTAACACTTGTTGTTACAAATTTCACATACATTGACAAATCTCTCATAATTGCTTATAGTTAATTTAATTGCAATATTGCAAAATATAGAAAGATGAGGTTTTAAAATCATGAGAATTGCATTGATTAATGAAAACAGCCAGGCTGCAAAAAATGAAATGGTTTATAACACTTTAAAGAAGGTTGCAGAAAGCAAGGGACATACAGTTGATAATTACGGTATGTATGCTGCTGACGATGCTGCACAGCTGACATATGTACAGAACGGTATTTTAGCTGCTCTTTTAATTAACAGCGGTGCTGCTGATTTCGTTGTAACAGGCTGCGGTACAGGTGAAGGCGCCATGCTTGCATTAAATTCATTCCCGGGTGTTCTGTGCGGACATGTTGTAGACCCTTCAGATGCATATATGTTTATGCAGATTAATGACGGTAATGCCATTTCACTCCCATTTGCAAAGGGCTTTGGCTGGGGTGCTGAATTAAATCTTACATACATTTTTGAAAAATTATTTGAAGGCGAACCGGGCGGCGGTTATCCAAAGGAAAGAGTTGTTCCGGAACAGAGAAATAAGAAGATTCTTGATGGAGTAAGAAAGGTTGCTTTCAAAGACAGCTTAATCGACATTTTAAAGAACCTTGATCAGGACCTTGTAAAGGGTGCTGTTGCCGGTGAAAAATTCCAGGAATTATTCTTTGCAAACTGCAAGAATCAGGAAATTGCAGATTATGTAAAGACACTGCTTGCATAGTAGATTTTGTATAATTTCATCTGAAATTGTGCGATAATATAAATGCATAAAAAGCTGCCCCGCGCTTTCCGTCCGTAGAGGACATTGAAAGTGCGGGGGTTTATTAATTCTTATTAATTATTCATTTATCATATTGATTTATCAAAAAATTTTAGCGGTTATGCTACTGCTGTTTTAATAAATCCGGCATGTACCAGTATTTTATGAAGCTGTCTGCCAAGCATGACACCGGCAATCAGTTTTATACAGTCACCGATAATAAACGGAAAAACACACGCTGCCATAGTCTGCATAAATGTCGTGTGCATGATATACATAAACCACAGTGTTCCAAACAGATAATCAACGGCTGTTCCGATAAACCAGCCAATCAGTGTTGGAATCAGTTTTCTGTGTGATACTTCCATCACAATTCCACCAATCAGTGCCATTGCAATAAAGCCAATCAGATATCCGCCTGTCGGTCCGGCAAGTTTGCCAAGTCCACCGGCATAGCCTGAGAAAACTGGAAGACCGACCATTCCCAGAAGCAGATACAGACAGTAACTAATGGTTCCCTGTGCGGTACCAAGCACCCCGACTGCAATATAAATAACCAGATTGGTCAGCGTAATCGGAACCGGCCCAATCGGCACGGCAAGCGGCCCTGCAATACACATGACGGCTGCCATCAGTGCCATGAAAATTAATTGTGTTAAAGAAAATTTTTTCTTCTGCATTGTTTTATCCTTCTTTTTGTCCTATAAATTGAACGGACAGTCCTTTGTTTACGATGCCTGCTGTCTGTTCTTTTATTAGTTTACAATTTGAAAGAAGTATTGTCAACCTATATTTAAAATTAGTTTACAACGTGCATTGATATGTTACTTTCCTACTACAATATTGTCCTGATATATTCTGCCTGTTTTGCAAAGGTAAAGGTCTGTACCTTTGCAAATGCCCGCGCGGCGGTCTGCGCTCTGAAATCCTCGTCCGGTACATACGTATTTAACAAATCCGGCAACGCTTCAATACGATCCAGTGAATACGCAATATAATCCTGCTGCGGCGTAAAACAGGTATCCATCATGCTGCTGGAATCCGTGATACTCACCGCACCGTTGTACATTGCATTCAGCACACGGTCATGAATACCAGATTTAAACCACGGCATAACATTTAATACAAAGGCAGATTCCGCAATGGCAGATAAACTGTCTCGATATGACATCTGCGGCAGAACTGTCACGTTTGAAAATTCACCAATGCTGCTCTCCTGATATTTTTCACCAAAAATGCGTACCGGCAAACCACTTTTGGCAGCAGCTTCCAGTACTCGCTCACGATATAATGCACGGACATAGACATCTGCCAGAAAATTGCTCTGCGCAAACACCGGAAATGTCATTCCTGTATCATATTCCTTATACACCTGCATCGCCGCAGCTTCAAAGGTGCAATGCGTATCCGAAAGCAGACAGTCTAAAACGGCCTTGGTATATTTTTGCATACTGTCTGGCAGTGCAGTGATTAATTCATAATAGTCACGTGGATTCAGATACGTTGCTGGAAATAAAATGCCCTCTTTTCTGTGCTGTTCTGATTTTACTGCATTTTCCGCTTTAGCTGCACCAACAGACAGGGTATGGACACTTTTAATATGCGGATACCATTTACTTATATATTTGTTATGGTCATCATCAATGCAGATGACATGATAATTCTCCAGCAAAACACTCAGATTCGCATGATGATATACCGGATGATCCAGAATATAGTTATAGAACGGAGCCTGTATGTGATTTAAAAAGGGTGTTCCGTCATCCAATACTGCTCCCGGCAGTTTTGAATTGTAATCAATGACGGCATCAAACGACTGTCCGCATAAAGCCTCCAAATCTTTCATCGTCTGCCTCCGGAAGTCAAACCAAGTTACTTCTATACCGGCATTTTCTAATGCTTTACCAAGACACGATGAAAAAAAGCGTGTCGAATCATAGGCAATGCCGTTCATTTGAAAAAGCAGTATTTTCTTCATGATTCCTCCACGCGGATATACTGAATCATACCCGGTCCCAGCTGTCTGGTCGGCCTTGCCGTAAATCCATGTTTTTCATAAAAAACTTCTCTGCCTTTTGCACACATCAGACAAAGCATCATCCGGGAATCTTTTAATGTAATGCTTTTCACATAAGCAATCAGTCGTTCAATCAACATACTGCCGATGTGCCGGCTCTGATATTCCGGAATAATAATCAAATCCTGAATATAGCAGATTACAGCCCCATCGCCAACAATCCGTCCCATGCCAATCGGACACTCATCATCATATACTGTAATAATCTTCAGGCTGTGGTCTAATGCCTGCTGTGCCTGTTCCGTCGTCAAAGAAACCCAGCCAACCTGTTGTCTTAAAGAAAGATATATGGAAACGTCTTTTATATCTTCTGCAAATGTAATCATAACTGTTCCACCTTCGTATATTTCCTCAAAAAAGATAACGACAGTATACACGTTTTCATATAAAAAGTCTATAAAATCAACGAATTTTATATGTGTTTTCCGTCTAAATATGATATAATAAACATAATATCGTTAATAAACAAATCGTCATATCAGGCAGGACGAAAATCATGATAACAAAGGAGATAAACAATGATTACAGTGGCAAAAGACGGATCCGGTGACTATACTTCTGTTCAGGAGGCCATCGACAGCATTACTTCCGTACCGGAAACGGTTTTTATTAAAAATGGTATTTATAAAGAACGGGTAGAGATTCATAAAGACAATATTACACTCATCGGTGAAAATGCAGACGGCACGGTGATTACCAATAATTATTATGCATTTATGCCAATGGAGGACGGAAGTAAACGCGGAACATTCCGTTCGTATACTTTTTTTGTGCAGGCAAATCATTTTAATGCATACAACATCACATTTGAAAATTCTGCAGGTTTCGGAAAAAAGGTCGGTCAGGCAATTGCGGTATATGCCGAAGGAGATGATCTGGTTTTTAAAAACTGTCATATGCTCGGACATCAGGACACGCTCTTTACCGGTCCGCTTCCGATGAAAGAAAAACAACCGGGTGGATTTGTCGGTCCGACAGAATTTGCACCGCGCATTCCCGGACGTCAGTTATATGAAGATTGTTTTATCAGTGGTGAAGTCGATTTTATCTTCGGCAGTGCAATCTGTTATTTTAAAAACTGTGAATTATATGCTTTAAACAGAAACGAAACGATTAACAGTTATTATACTGCACCATCTACATATGAAGGCCAAAAGTATGGTTACGTATTTGAAAGCTGCTCTTTTAGTGGGAATTGTCCGCCGCGGACAACGATGCTTTCACGTCCATGGCGGATTTATGCAAAAGTTGTCCTGCTCCGCTGTGATTTAAGTGAACAGGTATCAGAAACTGGATTTCACGACTGGAATAAACCGGAATCGCACGAAACCTGTTATTATGCTGAATATGCCTGTACAGGAAAAGGTTATGTACCGGAAAGACGCCCGGATTATGTACACCAGCTGACAGAACGTGAAGCGGGTGAATATACACGGGAAAAAGTTTTCGGAAGATAGGCTTTGACTTCTTTCATCTTTAAAATGAATTTTATAAAAAATGAGATGTCCCCTGCCGGTCTGATACCGGTAACGGAAACATCTCATTTTTTATGTTAATTTTATTGTACTTGTTGTACCTGTCGCTTATGCTGATTATTTTTTCAACTCCATCGTCCCCAGTATTGCATTAGCACTGCCAACTGTCAGAGTTGTATTTTCAAGACTCTGTGCAAAAATTTCCGGAATCTGAAAAACTGCGGCAGCAGTATAGCTTTGTCCTGCCGGTATAGTAACACTCTTTAAATTCGTCATATCATTTTTTAAAATCGTCTTTGACTTTGTAAAAGTTGTTCCTTCAATGCCAAGCTTTATCACTGCGTTAGAAGATGCAGTATTCAGTGTAATATCTGAGCCGGTTGTATTGGTCAATTCAAATTCAAGTGCTACAACCACACAGGAATTATTTGCCGGTACACTCACGGAATACTGTTCATTCGGATAACGCTGACCTGATACTGTCTGTGTATAGGAAAGTGAAATTCCCGAATTTAATCCTAATACCTGCTTTAATGAATTCAGCACCTCATCAGAGGAAGTCACTGCTTTTGTTTCTCCTGCTGTTGACTGTGTTGCTGATGCCGTTGAAGAAGGATTCTGTGCAGCTGTTGTTGCAGTCATGGCAGAAGGCCGGGTTGCAGGCTGGGTCGTCTGCTGTACAGTATTTGTGCCGGTCGCTGTATGATTCTTATTGTTGTTCCTGCTCTCACTCTGTTTTTTTGCTGCAGCAAGTTTTTCATATTCCCACTGGTTCTCATAGGAATGTTTTAAAAGAACACCCGCAATATATTCCGATACCATATCATTTTGTTCTGTATTTAATGTAACATTACTGCCACAGCCTGTTACTGTAAGCATACAGCCTACCCCAATGCATAACGCTGCAATTTTTTTCATCTTGTAACCACCTCATTTAGTCTATTCCAATATTTAACAGTTCCTACTGCTCTATTAAAATATTATACCATAGCTTTACCGTCCAGGTCAAACCAGAATTCTACACCATTGGATTTATTGATGACACCAAATCCTTTTCCATAAGAATCCATGATGGCTTTTACAATAGAAAGTCCAATACCGTTGCCGCCGTACTCTCTGGTACGCGCCTTATCAACCTTATAAAACTTCTGCCAGATATTCGGAATATCTTCCTCCGGAATATTTTTTCCGGTGTTAAATACATGTACCCGCACATCATCACCGATACGTTCTACAGAAACTTCAATCCGATTTTCAAAATCGCAGTGGTTAATGGCATTGGTAATATAGTTGGTTACAACTTCTTCTATTTTATATTCATCGGACCAAACATCAATATGTTCATCGCGCTGGTTAAATTCTATCCGTATTCCTTTTTGGGATGCCCGCAGTTCATTTGCATTTACAATAGAAGTAATCAGTTCAATAATATCAAAACGCTCCATAACAAGTTCTTCGTTGCCGAATTCAATCTGATTTAATGTGAGCAGTTTTTTTACCATATTATTCATCTTACCGGCTTCATCAATGATGACACCGCAGTAAAAGTCCATACTTTCAGGGTCATCGCTGATGCCCTCTTTTAAGCCCTCTGCATAACCCTGGATTAAGGCAATCGGTGTTTTTAATTCATGCGATACATTGGATAAAAATTCCGTCCGAACTTCTTCCATTTTAACTTTGCGGTCAATATCCCTTTGCAGTTCTTTGTTCGCTGATTTTAACTGTGAGATATTTTCTTCAAGCTTCTTTGACATATTATTCATGCTGTTTCCAAGTACACCGATTTCACTCTTATCTTTTCCGTGATATTTCACATCAAAATCCAGATTGGACATTCTCTCTGCAATATCGGAAAGCTGCTGAATCGGTTTTGTAATATAACTTGAAAAAATGTATGCCGCAATGACACCAATAATCAAAATACCGATTCCCACATAAGTAATGAAGGTATTAGAAATGGATACGTTATCCTTAATCCCCTGTAATGCCATACGAAGCATAATACTGTCTCCATTGGAGAGTGTACCGAACAACTCGTAATAATCATCACCCAGACGGTTATCATAAACCTTTTGCAGTGTATATAAATCTGTCTGTGTCATAATATCACGGCTTTCCTCTATTCCACTATCCGACATATTAATGGAAACATCGTCTTTATTCTTCGGATTATTTTTATCCGGGCTGCCATTGTCTAAATTCCCTTTATCCGGATTGTTATTATCCGGATTACTCATATCCTGCATATCGCCCGGCACATTTTCATTGTTTGAATTTTGCTGCGGTGCCGAATCGGACGTTCCGAATACATCTTTATTAAAAATACTGCGGAGCAGGCGGTTTATCATATCCTGTTCGCCGTTAATATTGGAATACACGGTTGTCCAGTCACTATTTACCACGATAACAGACATCGCCGCACTGCCGGTAAGCTGTTCAATACTATCACTCATCTGGGATTCAGAAACATTTCCCGCATCGTAATCGCTCATAATCTGATCAATTTTGGAATATGTATTTAACATACATTCCTGCTTATCCGAAAAATAAAATTTTTCAGACAGTGTACTGTTTAAAATCAGCAAAAGTACAACCAGACTGGTAATAATAACAGTCAGTAATAATGTAATTTTAACTTTAATCGAATGTCTGCCCATAACTATACCTCAAACTTATATCCCATGCCCCAGATGGTTTTAATGCAGTCCCCTTTTTCACCCATCTTTTTACGCAGTTTTTTGACATGTGTATCAATCGTTCTGGCATCTCCGAAATAATCATAATTCCATACATTATTTAAAATCTTTTCTCTTGAAAGAGCAATTCCTTTATTTTCCACAAAATAAGATAACAGTTCAAATTCTTTGAAACTCAGCTCAATTTCTTCCCCGTCAATTTTAACCATGTGTGCGGCTTTATCAATTTCAATTCCGCCGATGTTAATACACTCGCTGCCATCTACCATATACGCACGGCGTACCAGAGCATCCACTCTGGCAGTCAGAATTTTCGGGCTGAATGGTTTTGAAATGTATTCATCCGCACCGCAGTCAAAGCCCTGTAATTCATCACGTTCTTCACCTTTTGCCGTCAACATAATAATTGGCACTTTGGAATCCTTGCGAATCTGTTTGCAGACTTCCCATCCGTCCATTTTCGGCATCATAACATCGAGTATTACTAGTGCAATATCTTTATCCGCATAAAATTTATCAATTGCTTCTTCACCATCACCGGCTTCAATGACTTCATAATTTTTACGTGACAGGAAGTCATTTACCAGCTTGCGCATTCTGCTTTCATCATCTACCATTAAAACTTTTAATTTATTCATTCGTAATATCCTCCTGACTTTTTACCTTTGTGCCGATTATATCGTAAGAATATGTTAAAAATGTGTTTTTTAAAATTATTTTTGCTGATTTAATGCACGTTCTCTTGCATTTAATGATTCTTCCTGTGACTGTAGTTCTTCCTGCCATGAAGCATACTTATCCTGAAGGTTTACTTCGTAATTGATTACATTTGCATTGGAACTGTGCAGTGTAATATAAATCATTGCCGCAATTACAACAACCAATACAACATTTACAATCACAGATATAACAAAATTGTCTTTATAATGATTTCGTTCCTTTGTCAGCTTACGGATTTCGCTTTTATGTTCCGTAAGCTCTCTGCGACCCTCCATCATTTCTTTTGTTTCATTATTAATCGGAATCGGCCTGATTTTTTCATTTGGCACATCCGGTGAAAGATATAAAAACTGCTGCAGCTCTTTTAAATAATTCATGCCAATCAGCGTATTAAACAGTTTTTTATCAATAATGGAATTATATAAAATATATACCTGTTTTGCATTGGTACTGTCTGTTTTTGATGACATATATTTAATCGCCGCCAGCTCATCCTTTGCTGCCTGTGCGCCTTCTTTTGTCTTAAAGGTATATCCTCCGACAGAATATTCCTTTGCCGGATTCTTTGATTCGTTTTTTGCCATATTATTCCTCATTTCTGAGCGACTTTGTCGCGAAGAGGCGATGAGAAATTCGCGCAGGCGATTTCTCATCTGCCATCATAGGGATTTGCTTTCGCCCAGAAACAAATCCCTGTGTGAAAAATAAGCACATCAGTGTTATTTTTCACACTATCCACATTTCCGAGCGACTTTGTCGCTAATTTACTATTATTTTACTTATTGTGTGCTTTAAAGTCAATAAAAGTCACAAGATAATTCTTGACGAAGCCGTTACCGCGTGCTATAGTAGTAAATAATCAGCGTTATGACTGGTTGACCGAAAATATTCCGGTGTATACACTCGGGGTAGTAAAGGTTTCGACAGGGGTTTTGAAGCTGGTGAAGCTATCCGCAGGTGATGCGTCAACTCACAAATCTAAATATAAACGCTAACGAAAATTTAGCTTACGCTGCCTAGTTGCAGCAGTCTGACCTAGAGTACCCGTACTTTAGGACCCAGGCTTCGACTATACGGGAAACGACGCCGGTAAAGCTTTGAACCGGTGGGCGTATTATGAAGCTACTAAAAGTATCAGGGTGTTGATTTCCTGCTACCGGAGGGAATGAGGGTTTACCCACAATAACCAACTATGATAGTAGAAGAACAGTGAATGGGCTTTTGGACACGGGTTCGACTCCCGTCTACTCCACTATTAAAAAAGGCTTTGAAATACCGTATTTTATGGTGTTTCGGGCTTTTTTTATTGCCATTTTACAGTATTTTAAACCGTTTTAAACCGTCTTAAATTAAAAAAAGTGTTGTCAAAAGTGTTGTCAAAATTCAGGCTATTGTAATCATCTCCATTGCTTGAATTTGCTGGGCTTGAAGCACATGAATATATTTGTTATATGTAATCATTATGTTTGCGTGACCCATTAATTTACTAACGATTTCAATTTGAACACCTTTTCTTAATAATGTTGATCCAAATGTATGCCGCAAAGTGTGTAAAGTCACTTCTTTTGGTAAGTCTGTATCTTTAATTACCCGCTTTAAACTTCTTGTCAAATTGCGGTAGTTTGGTATTGTTCCGGTGCTTGTGCTTGCAATATACTGAGATATGTTTTTTTTACGTTTGTCGTATTGCCTCAGTTCATTCAGATAAAATATAGTATTATCATTTAATTTTATCATTCTGATCCCCGCTTTAGATTTTGTTGACCTTTTTATTCTGTCGTAAGTCTTTTTAGTTTCAAGATTCATGATATTAGATTGTACAGTACTCTTGATTTGAATCATCTTGTTACCAAAATCTATATCAGTCCATTTCAGTGCTAATGCTTCACCCGCCCGCAGTCCCAAATTCAAAATAACAAGTAATACAAGTGCATCACGGCTTTTATATTCTCCATTTTTATACTTTTGCAGTGCTGCGGTTTTAAATGTTTCAATCTGTTCATCTGATAATGTGATTTGTTCCCTTGTTTCCTTCTGTATATAGCTTTCCGATGGGATTATCACATCATTAGCGGGATTATTTTGAATAATTCCGTCTTTTACTGCTCTTTCTAAACATGGACGGATTATCTGAATCAATCTTTTTAATCCCGATTTTGCCAGTGGCTTTACCTTTGAATTTGTCGGGTTAGCATGTTCATCAATTAGATTTTGAATCATTTCAGTTGTAATATCTCCGATTTTCTTTTTTCCAATTCCGTCTTTAATCTGACAATCATACACCCGATACAACCGAGTAAATGAACTAGGCTCGATTTTCCCGTATTTATATTTCATTAGCCACATTTCCATATACTCACCGAATAATATTTTTTTTGGTTCTTTATAACCGCCTTCAATCTTTAGTAAATAATCTTTTGCTTTATTTTTTACTTCTGCTTTTGTACTGCCGTAAAAGCTTTTACGTGTGCCTTGTACTGTCATACTTCCCATTTTGCGCCCGTCTTTGCGGTCAATTATTGCCATTTTATTTATTTTTGTCAGTATATCATTCATAATAAAAAATCTCCTTTATTATTTAAAATATAAAGACAATTCGCATAATCATAAATTATAGCATTGTCTTTATTAATTATCAAATTTATATAAGTCTTTTTGTGTTAGTATTTTCTTTGTTTCCATGCGTTCACCTTCGTATATTTTATGTATTAAATAATTATTTACAAAAATAAAAAACGGGTCGAAAATTCGACCCGCTCACTATAGCTTATATATATTTTAATGCCGTAAGTTCATTATGTCCCAGTGCCTGCCCTAAAATTTTCTCTGAAAAGAATTTAGTTACAGAATTATCTTTCATAAGCTGTGTTTTAAATTCTGCATAATTTGTTACGTTTGGCAATGTTATTTCAATCTTGTCTATGCTTACACTTTGATTATTTGATTGATTTGTTTGTGTCTGTGGAATATATGACGTTGTAGCCCGTGCTACACTGGATACGTCCGGTATTTCCGGTACTAGTTTAAATTCAGTATTCAACATATTTTGCATTGATTTATTAACGTTTTTCATTTCGTCTTCAAAACCAACCCCAATACCTTCAGCTAAATAATTACCGACTTCATCACGCATTACTCGTGACGGTGAGTGAATACCGAAAGCACTTTTAATTTTGTCTGTAACCTTATCAGCAAAACCGCCAATTTTTGAAGCCATCCAACCCCACATATCACTGATACCTTCCCAAATTCCCGATACAATATTAGAGCCGATGTCATACATTCGCCCCGGCAATCCGGTTATTTCATCAACGATAATATCATATATATTACTAGCCGCATCGCCTAATGAACCAAACCAACTTTTAAGCCCGTCAATCATGCCTGATAATCCATTAGAGCCAATATCATGCAATTTTTCGGGTAAATTCAATACTGCATCATGAATAGAATTAAAAACAGATGTACCAGCTTCACCGACTGCCCCAATCATGCTCATAATACCATCTTTAAAGAAATTGATTATTTTAGAGCCTAATTCAAGCCACTGAAATGCTTCAATCACGCTTACGATTGCTTCGACAATCTGCGGGATATTTTCTATAATATCGGGTATACATGATAAAATACCAGTCAATAATTGCCAAAGTAATTCAACACCCTTTTGTAATATCACAGGAAAATTATCATTAATAATATTTGCAAAAGTTGTAATAATCTCCGGTAATTTCTCTATCATAATTGGCAATGCCGAAATGATACCATCGACCAACTGACTAAGCATATCGAAACCCCATTGAATAACTTCGGGCGCTTTCTCCGCCAACAGGTCGGCGAAACTTTGAATAAAGTCTAAAATTTTTGGTAATTCTTCGGGGATTCCGTTCACAAATCCCGAAATTAAATCTTCAATCATAGATTTACCGGATTCAATTATAACCGGCGCTAATTGTGCCAGTCCTTCCGCAAGTGTTTGAATAATCTGACCGCCCGAATCAATTATAAACGGCAAATTATTGTGTAAGCCCTGTACAAATTGGCTTATCAACTCGACTGCATAACTTGTCAAAATTGGAAAATTAGAAATGATACCTTGTCCGATTGATGTTACAACATTTGCGCCGGAACTCACCAATTTTGGTAGAACATCTGTAATAATCTGCGGGATTCTGTCCATAATCACGGGTAATAAATCATCAATCAGCACACCTACACCGTTGATTGCAACTTCGATTCGTGGAATTAAATTTGATGCTGCTGTTTCGGCACTATCAACAAAATTATTTACCAATGTTTTAAAATCCGCGTTGTCATCCGCTATGCCTGTTACAAGATTTGACCATGCCGCCTTAGTCATGTTTACAGATCCTTCAATAGTTGTAGCCGCTTCTTTTGCCGTTGTTCCTGCAATGCCCATTTTTTCTTGCATTACACTAATAGCATTAACAATATTGCCAAATGACAAAGTACTTGAATCAACCGTAATGCCTAACTTTTCTTGTACATCAGTCATTTGTGAAGCGTCCTGTATTAATCTTTGCATTTCCTCTTTAGTACCGCCATAACCTAATTTAAGGTTATCTAACATTGTATAATTTTGCTTTGCAAATCCTTGATAAGCATTTTGTATTGATTCAATATTCGTACCCATTTTATTTGCATTATCTGCCATGTCCGTGATTGCTCTGTTGGAATATTCAGCTGCTTTTTGAGTATCCCCGCCCAGTGAAGCAATTAAAGAAGCACTAAAACTTGTTACCGTGTTCATGTATTCATTAGCAGACAGTCCCGCCGTCTGATAAGCTTTTGAAGCATTGTCAAATACTGTCTGCTGTGCGCTCATCATACTATCATATTTATCTTTAACATCTTCAACCGACTGACCCACGCTGTCGGCATATTCCTCAATATTTGCGCCACCAGTGCCGAACAACGTTTCTACACCTCCTACTAACTGCTCATAGGAGGCATATCCTTTAGTAGCCGCTCCAACTAATGCAGTTATTGCGCCTGTCGCCGCCGTTACTGCTGTCGCCGCAGCTTTAGCACTGAATTCAAAACTACTTTGAATTGCCGAACCAGCATTTGATAATTTTTCTTTCATTCCTTCCGCTGCTGATTCCGCTTTTTTCATACCTGCATCATATTGGGAAGAATCAAGGATTAAAGAATATTTGTATTGTGCTAAATCTATAGTTGCCATTTTTCACCCCCTTTACAATGTTGCTATTAAAGTTTGTAAACCTTTAACATCACATTTTTGCTTTGGATTGGATTCTTTTACTGAAGAATAGTTTTGTTTTAACTGCCACTTTTGATAGACTTCATACCATTCAGGATTTTTAGACATTTCTTGAATATATAGATTTTTAAGAATTGATTTGTATACAATATACGGCATTTTCATTATATCAAAGTAATTATTGCTGGTTTTACTCATCACAAATGCCATACCGGACATAAATTCTTCATCTTTGTTGATGATTCTGTTATACTTGCCCCCGCTGTTTACTGATTTGATTTCAACGTTGGGGATACTTGTAAAGGGTCATTATTTATATCATTTGCATATGTCATAATTTCACTGATTAGCGCAATTAATACATTGAGATCATCAAATTCATTTTCGATTGTTTCCATTGTCACATTTTTGCTTTTGTCCAGTTTCAGAATGTCTAAAGCTAAATCCTTTGCAATCTGCATATATTCTTTAGCTTCATCTTTTTTCTTTTTGCTCTGAATCTTCTGATATTTGTCATACAGATTAATATAAAATTCTGTACTGAAATTGCCGGGAATTGTGTAAATATTACCTTTTAATGATTTGATTTCTAAATCGTCTTTTCTGTAAATTGATAAATCAATAACTGCCATGTTTTTTATCCTCCAAATTTTTATTGCATAAATAAAGAAGCACTTAACACATTAATGCTAAGTGCTTCATAAAATTATTTTACTGTTTTTGCTGTATCCTTTGCCTGTTCTGATGTAACTGTGTCTTCTGTTATTTCGGTTAAATCTTCTTCTTTAATTGAAAAATACCGCAGTTTGTCATTGACCTTAGTTGACAATAGTTTGAAATTATAATCAAATGAAACAGGGTCTTCACCATTAAAATTCAAATCCAGTTCCCCCATAAAATTACCCCGGTACATATCTAATGTAATGCGTTTCTTCGCCGCTTCATCTTCTGATACAAAACGCAGAAAAACATCAGGTGCTTTATCTGTATCTGAATAAAAATAAGTAAGCGCCTTACCGTCCCTACTCTTTTCAACCTCAGAACCGGTTAAAAAGTTAGCAACATTTTCAAGATTCCATTCCATGATGCCGGTGTTAAACTCTACACTTTTCTTACCTCCGATTGTTCCAACAACCCCGGCATTTGCTGCCGAAATTTCATGAAGTTCTGAAGAAGCCTTAATTTCTGCATCTTCTTTGATAAATCCTAAATCGGTCATATTTTCAGTTTTAATGTCAGCCGTTCCCTTCTGATACATTTCAGCCGTGTATTTCATGGCATAAAGTTCACCACTTCCGACAAGTACTGATTTATTATTCTGTGAAATCACATTTAATTTGTTTGCACTCATTTTTTTACCACCTTTCTAAATTATTACATTAAAATAGGCGACTGCATTATATTCATTTGATTCATCATCAAAAGCCATGCCGCCGCCGTTTATCATTTTTATTGACCTTATAACTGTTTCATCGTCCTGTATTTTACAAAAATTATTGTAAATATCCAGTAAATCAATAATTTTCTGCTTGTTTGAAAGTACAATTAATTTATCTTTTCCAACCACTCTTATATCAAGCTGATATTGTTTCACTGCACCGCCTGTGATTTCTTTAAACGTATAAATTATATAATCTGTACATTCAATTTGTAACGGCTTTTCAAATAAAAATACATTTTCCCCTACAATATCAGCATTGACGATATACTCCCTTATAACATTAAAATCCATTATTATCGTCCCCTGCTTAATACATCTTTAAATTTTTGCTGTATTGTTGATATATTCATATCAACCGCCTGCGTTAAATGTGGTTTCTTTAAATCCGCAAAAAAAGCATACTCTACATTTGTGCCGACCAAACCAATAATTATATCTTTTTTATCTTCTACTTCATGAGTATATGACCTTTTTAAATTGCCAGTTCTCACCGGGCAAAGTGTTTTTGTGTCCGCTTCGACTAAAAGCACTGATTCATTCATACAGCTAATCAATAAATTATGTACCCTGTTTGTTTCGTTTGTAAAAGCACTCATTTATATTTCACCCAGTTTCTGCATAAAAATATCAAAATAATCATCCCATTCAATCAGCTTGACTATCTTATATACATCATTGTCATACTTGATTAAATTACCTTCTTTTAAATCGCATTTATCACAGAATACACGTTTTGAACAATCAACATAAAAGCCATATTCTTTATATACTAATTCTTTTGTTGACGGCTGCACATCGCATAGAATTGATTCTTTTTGCACATATCCGCCCGGCACATAAGAGCCGTGTTTTAATTCTCCGGACGATTCAATTAATGGAATTATTACCTTATTATAAAACCAATTCATTTTAAAACACCTTCATTCTAGGCACTGGTAAAATTGCCTTAACCATTTCAGTCAGCCCATTTTTATCAAGAGATATTATTTTTCTTGCATACGTTGTACTTCGTGACCCCTGTGTCTGCTGTGTGATGTCTTTATCGCCTGCCAGTGCTTTTTTATCTTGAATATCAGCATAGATATAAGCTTTTGTAAGTTCTGCAAGTGCTTCAATACAATCATCAATTGCAATTTTATACCCTAAATAATTACAAATTGCCGTATATGCTTTGTGCATTAAAATAGCTTTGCCTTCGTCAGAAATTCCACATTCAGGCAAAAACCCTAATACAGGTTCAAATAAATCACACCATTCTTTAACATATTCATCGTAATATTTTATAATTTCCATGTGTATACACCTCAAGACTACGTTCCCCGTAGATAGAGGAACGCAGTCATATAAAATTTATATTATTTTTAAGCTTTCTTCTTAACAATAATGCCCTTTGGCTGTGTAACCTTGTGAGCGTACACCTTGCGACCCTGTACAGCACTAGCGCCGATATATTTACCGCTTTGCGCTAAATCCTGCACATGAACCGGAACAGCCCATTCATTCACTCTTGTAGCGCAAGAAGGATGACCAAATACCGCTTCAACATTTTCACCTAAATTATTAGATTCAAAAACCATAAATCCCGCAATCTGACCCAGCGCGCCAGTCTGTACAACTGAATCACCTAAAGCCGAAGCCTTAATAAATTCATCTGACTTTAATACTAATGCGTATACTTCCGGTGTAACAATCGCATATCTGCCATTTACAGGAACATTGTTAGTTGATAATGTTGTGCGTGCATCGACAAACTTACTATAAACGGTCTGTTTTGTAAATGCTGTTGTATCTTCTGAAATTGTGCCACTTGTAACAAGTTCAGCCGCACCATCTTTATCAAGTGTTTCAGCCAGTCCATAACCAGCGGAATCCAGCCTATCTGCAACAATTCCATCCGGCACGGCATTAGCTTCATAACCGTCAACAATTTCATTGATATACTTATCTTTATCAATAGTAATTGTAATCCACTCAGAACTTGCCTTTGACATTTCAGCGCCGTTAGTTCTGTCATAATCTCCTACTGTGCTTTCACCTGTTTTTCTTACCTTTACAGCTCCCGCCTTTGGATCACCTTCGTATCTGTTATTGAAAATAATGCCATCTTTTAAAACTAGTTCACTTCTTAATTTTGTATCTACTAAATTTGAATATCTTTCTGATAATGTAATATTTGCCATGTTTTTAATCTCCTTATTTTATATTTTATTTTTTATAGTATTTTACAGTGACGGATTTAATGCTTTAAATGCTGCCGTTACACCGTCCATCATTTCCGGCTGTTCTTCTTCCGGTGGAATGTGATTTCCTTTTAATTTCTCATCAACTGCATTGGATACGCTTGTCTTAAATGCCTTTTCAAATGCCTTAATTGCTTCATTTGTAGCCTTCTCATCGGCACATACAAAATAATCAATTAAGTCAACCGGCAAGCCTTTTTCTGTTGCCAGTTTTAACGCTTTGTTTTTTAGTTCGTTTCTTTCTGCTTCTTTCTGCATTGCTTCTAACTGCGCTTTCATGTTTGCAATTTCCGCATCTTTTGGATCAACAGCCGGGAAACGCTTTTTTACTTCTTCATCAATAAGATTCTGAAGATTGTTCGTCTTCCATGTTTCTAATCCCTTTGAAAAATATTTGTCCATTTCCGGTTGAATTAACTTTTTACCGTTTTCGGTATCTAAATACTGTTTAACTCTGTCATCTGTCATAAAGCCAGTTACATAGTTGTTGTATTCTTCCGAATCTTTAAAGCTGTCTAACTGTTTAATTAAATCATTAAATTCCATATTTTTAAAATTCCTTTCTTTGTCCATCGTGTACCGTAATAGTCCATGATGTACATTGTAAATTATTTTTATTTTACTGTTACTTTGTTTCTGTAATTTTCTAATGCTTTCATACAGCCTGCACTTTCACGCATGTAATAGTGTGGGTGTTTTGATTTAGACTTAAATAAATGAATATGATTTATAAATCCATTCTTCTGCATTTCTGCGTATTCTCTCTTATTAATTTCAATCATTTTAATGAATCCTTCCAATCTTCAAAAGTTTTATACTTAATAATGCTGGATTTTCTTTTTCCGCTTTCGGTGTTATATTCTCGCTTTTTCGTTGGATTCCAGCCATCTACAACCGGGATAATGCAACATCTACAATTGGGGTGAGCCGGTAAAACAGGATGATTATTCTTATCAAAATAATGACCGTCTAAGCTGCTACAATAATCACATGTATTTGATTCAAGTGTAGCGTCCCACATTACTTTTTGAACTTCATTCATATTTGTGTAAATTTCATCTTGTGCGCTCATAACAGTTTTAGCAAGTTCCGTATTTACAAGCCTTTTTGCCTGATAAGCACCAACCCCGAAATCATTTTTGACTTTTGTGGAAATTTTATAAGGCGATAACCCTTGAATAATAGAATCTTGTATATCTGATTTTATCCGTTTTGCTAATACCGCAGTATTGTCCCATATACGTTTTGAAAAGTCTTTGCCGTTTATTGGTCTTTCAATTGAAGCCTGTACAAATTCATCTTTTAATAATGAAAAATCAATCTGAAAGCCGATACCTTTATTAATTGTATAAGCAGTTTTATAATAACTGTCTTTAAAAGCTTCTTTCAACACTTGATAAGTCAATTCAGTCTGTCCATGATTTATTTTTTGTATCTTTTCATTGATAACTATTTCTAATGCTGTCAAAGCCGTGTAGCGTTCATAATCGGAAAATGTAAAACCCTCGTCACTATAATATTGAGTGATTAATCTGCCCAATTCCACTAAAATTGCATCTCTTTGTACCTTGTATAACCGTAGAATCTTTTTTGACTGCTCAATTCCTTTTTTATCCGCATCCTTACGAATATTTAAAATTTCATCTTTTAATGTCATCGCCGCACCTACTCATAACCGTTGATTTTATCTAAGTCAATGGCTTCATTCTCTCTTTTTTCTTTGCGGATTTTTTCGATCTCGATTGACGGCGATTCGACAAACGGTAATAATGATAATGCTGTTTCAAGACTGATTTTATCGCCTAACTGTGAAATTGCCTGTACTGTTGAAGTTATGTCAGTAGGAATGTTAGGATTATAATTGATATTAATATCAGATATATCAAAGTTCAAACCTTTAATATTAAGATACTCGAACAATCGTTCAAGTCGGTCATATATAGCATTAGAAACATAGTCGAACATAGATTTGCACCGCTGTTCCAAGAATAATAAGCGGCTACGGATTGCAAGACTGGAAGTATTTGATTGCATTTGAAAATTACTATCAATATGATTACAAGTTGAATACATTGCATTTTTTAAATCTGTAATTGTATTCTGAATATAAGTATCGTTCATTTCTTTCATAAGCCATGATACCGTACCGTCTTTTGACTTTAAATTTAATAGTCCTTTGCTTTTAAGGCTTTTTGCCGTGTCTTCATCAACTTCCGCACCGGTCACAATAAGATAAGCATTTCTATAGTCATTAATTGTGTTGACCTGGTTACTTAACACTTGATTATAAGAATCCTGTAGATTTTTGATTTTGTAGTAAATCGTTTCTTCTATATTATCCATTTTGCAGACTGAAACCGGCACACCGTTAAAAATATGCTGTTTCCTGCTGATTAAATTGGTATCTTTATATACTTCAATCCGCCCATCATCATAATAAATATCATGATATTCACTGTCGTCATACTTCAATTTGTAAAAGTGTATAAATCTTTTTGGTATTCCGTCCGTATCACAGTAACAAACTGCATTTGTAGGATTAAGCAGTCTTTCACAAAATCGCCCTTTATTATCAACATAAAATAATGAATATGCCTTGCCGTAAATTTCAAGCATTTTCATTAACTGTTGATTATGATTTACATTCCAGTGAAATAGATTCTTATTGATACAGTCAATAACTTCTTTGTTGCCGCTTCTGCTTACAATTGTAATTGCATTACCTAAACTATAGTTTACTTCTTCATCAATAAATTTCTGAATAAAGTTGTCAATTACAATTTGATTACTTCTGTTTTCAATCATGTAATAATTACCTACAATGTCATGTTGTCCATTGTAATAATCGTGCATTCTTTGAAAATCTAATAAATGCAATCTATAATCCTCTATCATTTTTGAATTTAATTCATTATCTGTCACCTTTTCACCTCTCTCTATAATCCGATATAATCTAATGGAAATACTTTCATTTTCCCCACTGTTTCAACGTTTGCAATATTTTCAACTGCATCAGCTAGGCAATCTGGAAAATCATCATGCAAACTGTATTTTGCCCCGCAAAACTCGGACAATTGTTCAATAGCTGCGGTGTCTTCTTCATTAAAGATAATCCGCCCCATGTTTACATCACCCACAATCGCAGAAATACGGTTATCTTTGTTTTTTGTCCGGTGCTTATTAATAATAGTAATATCCCGCCCGATTAAATCCGGTTCCCGTTGTATTTTCTCTTTTAATTTTGATACATCTGCACCCGAATATACATTCTTTTCAATAGATAAATGCGTAATATCCGGATAATCTTTCAATAATTGAATTGTCAGATTAATATAATCATCCAGTTCAAAATCTTTAATAATGGATTTTCTAGCGAATTTTAAAGAGTTATAATTTTCAGATAGCACACAAAAAGCATAATAATCATGTTTTGTGCTTACACGGTCAGAGCTTGCCGGATCAATAGATAAAATTGTTTTTATAAAATCTTCTGATTCTATTTCTGCTGTTGTCCGTGTGACAATAGATTTAAAAACCTTTTCGCCGATATGTTCAATATCGTTCTGAAATTCCTGCTTAAATGATGCCGGATTTTCATAGTAAGACAAAGCCACATCTAAACTATCCCAATATTCCGACCACAAAAGCGGAAGTTTCATATTTTCGTTATGCTGTAAATAAAATTCTTTTGCATCATCTAAAGCATATTTATTTTTTGTATCCATTAATATAGAGCGAAACTCTTTCCACAATCCTATGGAAAATAATATATCAACATCATCAACTAACAGCCCTTTTTCAATTCTAACTTTACAAGTTGGCTGTTGTCTTAATCTGTCGTAAAAGTCGCCCTTCATTTGTAATGTACCTAACGCAAACATATGATTATTAGATTTCTGCAAAGCATACCGCATATCATCAGAAAAACGTTTCCATTTGTCTTCTTTTGCCTTATCGCTTGTCAGTTCTGATTCATTCTGAAAATCATCAAGCAAAGCAAGCTCGATTCTTCTATTATTATAAGAACGTCCACGAAATGAAGAAGCACATGGAATTGATTGAATTAACGTTCGTAGCGGCTTTGTATCAAGTTCAATCATTTCATTGTTATACCTTAGTTTTTTATTGATGATATTGCCGAATGATTTTTCAATGTAAATATTATCTTCTAAAGCTATTTTGATGTTGGCTATAAATTGCTCTGCTGTTGCGCCGATTGACGAGGAAATTACCGTGTATATCTTATAATTGTATAATGCACACCATATTGCAGTAGGCAAGGTAATACAAGTAGTTTTTCCCGTGCCTCTCGGCAAGATATATTCATACTTTGTGCCGTTTGTATTTAGTATTGCGTTTTGAATTTCTTCCCACAACTCATAGTGAATCGGGGCTAATGGTGCTTTATCATCACCAGTGTAAACGTCTTGCAAAAAATACATACAAAAAAATTCTAAAGATTGTGAACCGATTATATAAGCCAGTCCCTTGTTGTCAAACAGATTATTTTTATATGCTGTCAACAACTCTTTTGTTTTCTGCTGTCCGTACAATTTGATACAGTACTTTGTTAAAAGTTCAGTATTCTTGATTATGTCAAAATTTTTTTCTGATATGTTTTTCACCTTCTTTGGGTTATAAAATTTGATAGAAAATTTTTAGATTATGCGCCCCCGAAACGCAAAAATAGAAAATAGAAGGATACCCCCTCTAATGACACCGATTTTTCAGCACTGTCACTCTTGAAGGGATTCAAACACTAAGATTTAGCTTTAAACAATGTTGAAGCTTGCAACACTCTTTTGTATCCTTCTAATTTAATTAATTTTAAATATAATCATAAATATATTTATATGATTAATGAAATATATTGTTAAATTAATATCTTTTTGTATGTTTATACATTTTATTTTTGCATTGTTTCGCTAAACCTAACTTTACCGAAATAGTCAAATATAGCATATATCTACAGTTACCCTATTTAAGCCATTTCTAAATATGTTTAGCGAAGTATTAAAAATGTATATTATGCAATCACAATATCTAGTATATTCACCCTTGAATCATGTGATATATACCCTTTACCCCTATGTATTTTTATTCATTTAATCGGGGATTTTTTCGCCCGTATTACTGCCGTTTTTATCAGTTGACGGGGTCGTTTTTTCATCTGCATTGCTGATAATCTGATTAAAAATTGCCAATGGGTCAATGCTTTCATCGTTATTATCCTGCACTGAAATAGATTCTTTCGGTGTTCCAAGTACTCTATTAACTAAGTATACCGCCGCATCTTTACTATCTCTTGCACTCTTACTATACATAGCAATGTTGTATAGCTTGTTTAGAAGCGGATTTAACCAGGCTTGCAAACGTCTATTGCTGTCGGTTCTGCTAGCTTGTAGACGTCTGTCATACTCTGCAATTACTTCATCATCTTTCATCCAATCATAAATAGTCTGTCTTGAAACGTCTAAAGTCTTAGCAATTTCAGTTTTATCAAGATTGCCTTCGATAATATAATCAATCATTTTTACTTTCTTTTCATTTAACATTTTATCATCACCTTTCTTTACACGAATACCCATATAGGGTATATTTTTTACAATTAATATTTTTATACTTTCGCACACATGTGTGCTAATTCTATATTGCACCCTCCGTCCATTTGGACGGAAGCTATGATTAGTCTGATTGGAATGGTTCATTTGCAATATTAAAAACTTTTTTCACTTGGCACTGTATATTGATTTCCATGGTTTCCACCTTTTATAGGGAGAACTAAATTTCGTTCCCTGTTATGAACGATGACATACTTCTTACAAGAGAACAGATTGGTCAAGCGTTGGAATATTCTAATCCAATTGATGCAATTTATAGAATACATAAAAGACATCAAGACCGACTCGACAAAATGTCGATTTGTATATCTGATGGATTAGGACATGATATTTATTATTATAATGAAAAAGGTATTATGGAAAACTGCACTCCAATTGGAGTGCAGTCTACAAGTCAGTGCCACGATTCAATCAAAACATTCTGTTTTCGACTGTCCCCGAAATGGGGCTAGTCGGATTAAAACCGCCAACAATTACCACATATTTTTATCTGCGTGAATCTGTTGCAACTTTAATTCAATATCATCTTTAATTTGTCTGTATAAATTTTCCTGTTCATCTAAACTGATTTCACATGACCTGTTTATCTGCTCCATCAAGCTTTCAAATTTTTTATATGCATTCTTTACATCAATCATTTTTTCAATTTTCACTTTCTATATATGGGGAATATTTTTCGGTATTGATAATTCCGAATTTTAAGACGTTAAAACCGACTTAAACGGTTTAGCCGCTAAAGCCTTTTGTGGGTGTGTCCATTTGGTACACCCCTTTTATCATAATTTTTATTCTTTATAAAATAGTAGGGGTATAGCATTACACCAGTACCCCTATGCCTCTATTTCTCTTTACATCGAATTCCTTTTAATCTCTATTATAAATATCAAATTTACGATTATAAAAAGCATTAATTTCATCTTGAACATAGGCATTTTGTTCAAAAAACCATACCCGGTTATTTTTATCGTCCCTGTCCCTACCAATACACATAAGATATTCAAGCAGGTTTCTGTCTGCCAGCCAGTAAAGCAGATTTATATTTTTTACCGGTATTGTCTGCACCTTTTTATTTATATCGTGATCTTCATATCCATATAACTGCAAAATCATCACCTCAAATTAGAAAATGCAGAAAACGACAATTAAAATCATTTCCTGCACCCTCGTTATTTTATCTGAATTTTAGGAATATCAACTTTATTAGATGTTGAAATTTGCAGTCCCTGTTTAATATACGGGTATTCTTCCAAGACTTCAGCAACTAATTTCTTCCATGATTCACCCGGCTGGGCTAGTTCAACACTGCCCTTTTTGTATGTACAAATTGAATCAATAATATATGTTTGACCTCTGTTTTCGTTTATGTGCAGTATGATATATTTGCCGTCATCATAGTTGCTTTCTTTAAAAAATTTTTTCAGTGAATTTTTGCACATGAAGTCATAATCAAAATATTCTAAACTGCCCAAATACCGCACGGCATATTTATTTTTACCATTTTGCGGCAGCTCTACAATCTGTATGATTGTACATCCTTCAAATCTCACGTTTTAAATCTCCTATCTATAAAAATAAGGGCATGACCACTAGTGGTCACACCCAGTTAGTCAGTTTTTTTCATTTGTTTGGGAGGAAGTCGGGATTTTACCCGCAAGAAAACTGACCGAAAAACTCACACTAATAGCAATATCGCAAAAGCTTATAGCTTAATGCCTAAATTAATAACCCCGCACAGATAAATAATCAGCAATCTTTTTTAGTTCTTTCTGTGACAGGCAGTAAGTGCCGGTTTTAAATCTGCTTAATGAACTTGTAGCAATACCGCACTTTTTACAAATAAATGCTTGATTAACCCCTTCATTATCTATGAATTTGATTAATCTATTTTTAATATTATCATTACTTAACATTTTGTTTAAATCTCCTTTTAATAATTATTTACATAAAAATCCAATTTTCTATAGACATATCAACAGTTATATGATATGTTTAAAAATTATACAGTGTACTATATTGGTGAAATTTACAACATTAAAAAAAGCCTATAAAATAAGGCTTTTTTCATGTTTTTTTGTTTAGCTTTCCGAATTTTTTACAAGTTCACTACTAATGTAATACGGTACAATTTTGTAATATCTGCCGAAAATCAAATAATCAGCAGCTTTTACATCGTTGACCTGTTCCAGTCGTGTTGCTCTGCCGTCCTTTTTCTTGAACACGCTTAAAAATTTCTCTTTGTCATACAGATATAATAAATCTAATATATTAGATTTATTTTCTTTAAATACTGTATGCCTGCCGTTCTTATCTCCGCCGCAGTAAGCCCATTTTATTATTGTCTGCATTGTTGCCGCTGTAATCTTATACTTTTTCAGTTTCTTCAATGCTTCATCTTTGCAATCCTGTAGCAGTACCCGGAAATCATAATCATCAGCTTCTGAATTATTTTGATATATTGCATTAATTTCAATTTTCAAATTGCTTACAATATCTTCAATAAGTGTAATCTGTTTATCATTGTACTTTTCGGGAATTTCTGAAAACAATGATTCAATAGATTTATACATTTTTTCACCAGCTTTTTTATTATAGCCGGTTTGTTCCGTCTGTGTTGGATCATTCTCTACTAGTTTAATTAAATTATCCATCGGACAGTTAAAAAACGTATAAATATTGTTCTCCGGGTTTTGGTCTATATACTTGAAAAATAACGGCTTCTTAATTTTTTCACTCTCTTTTGTACGCTCAGACAATTCGTCTGAAATCTCTTTCATCAGCTGATATAATTCCGTTCTATATTCTTCCTGTTTTTCTTCGTCAACTATTTCCTGACTAAGATTGTTCAATTCTTTCATGATGTCGGCTCTCCGGTCAATTTTTTCACGATATTTGCAACCGTCTTTATAGCGTTTCACTGCATTTTGATAACTTTCATCTGTCTTGTAGTTTTTCCGCTCAGGTTCAATCAATGGCATATCAGACATATCAATGACAGTCTTTCTATCTATGTTTTCAGTCTTGTCTTCCACATTTGTAAAAATACCGATTCCATTAATCGCCTGCAAATGTTTATTTGTATTAAAATCACCATAGAACTTTTTAGCCTTGTCAATTTCAATCTGACTAAGTGAAGACAGCAAAGAAATTTTCTCATAAATTTCAGATAATATTTTTTCTTTTTTATCCTGTGATATGCTTGTATCATTGTAATACTTCCAGTAATAAGAATTTAAGCGCTGTGACCAGTTGATTATCTTGCCTATATAGTTTTTACTGATTTTATTGTCAATGTCTGCCATGTTTTCCCCGGTCAATTTCAATGGCTGCGGTGTTCCGTCAATTGCATTGACAGGGGTTAAATAATTGACATTAGTCTTATCATCTACAATTTTAGCCTTTTCTACAAGCATACTGTTACTAGATAAAAGTATTGTATCACTATCCGTATCGCAACCTTGAAGCCTATCCGGTACATTATCCCCGATAAAATTCATTACTGCGATATTGTCAGTAAAATTAAACCATTTATCAAATTCTTCATGATATACATTAACCGCTTTCATAACATTCCCGGCACAGATGTTTGGATTCCTAAACCCTGCTAATTCCTGCCGGTCTTCAAATGCCGAACAATATAATTCACGTTCATTATGAAGCGTTTTATCCTTTTCAATGTCAAATCTGCCCACACAATGCAATAACATTTCATAAGGATTTGCAACCATAGTCGAATAATCAGTATTGCTGATTCTGATTTCACCCCTGTATAACCGCTTTTTATATTTTTCAATCAGCTTATTCTTTTTCGTCTGATAAATCACTGTATTAGCAATATCATCATTGTAACAAAGTAGATTAAAAACTGCATCATTTGAACGGTTTACATATTCGCCAACGTGCCATTTAACTACATGAGGATCATTTTTTAACAATTTCAGATATGCAAATTCTTCAGATAGCAATCTTGCAACCTCTTCATTTGTCAGCGGGATAGAATTAATCATCTGATAACTTAGTATTCTTGAATAATCAAAAGAATCATGCTCTGTCTTTACAACTCCGAACTTTTCAACAAGATGACTCAAGTAATAATTATATGTTTCTGCTTTACTGCCGTTGAATTTATGGGACATTTTCAAGAATTTCAGACTGCTAGGAGTGATAATCATTTTAATTTTATCGGCTTTGACTTTGTTACCGCACATATCGTAAATACAACCATTTTCATCAATTGCACCTTTGTTTTCTTCAGACATTAAAAATTCATGCAGATTGGTATTAAAGCAACAACATTTAAACCAGCGGTTACGCAGTAACATCATGCCCCGCCCTTTAGTGTCGTCACAGCTGTCAAAAACAGACTTATCTAAAAGCCCTTGACCGTCAAAAATACAGTTTTTCACTTCATGATCCATGTTGCTTTTTACTTCTGCTTCTGCTCCGGTTCGCACTGCTACGCTTGACGGATATTTAAACTTACTATAAATATCATCAATTAATAAAATTTCATCAGCCTTAATTGTAACCACATTTATGATACTGGATAAAATCAATGCTTCATATGCTCTTATTGAAGCAATATCAACATCTTCATCATCTAAAAATTTAAGCCCGATTCTTGCCCAGTCAATGAATTGCTGATAATACTTTTCATTGATAAAAAGACAGCTTCCGACCCTTGCCTTAGACGATGACCGCATAAAATTAACATACTTAACCCCGTTCACATAGAAACCATATTCATATAATGTGGTTCTTAATGTCTTTGTGTCATGTACTGCCTGCGGAGTATATTTTTTCTTAACAGTATAATATTTTTTGTCATATCTGCCGTTGTGCTGCTTAATCACAATTTTTTTAGGTTCTTCCTGAGTACCTGTTTTCGGTTTTGTATTATACGATTCATATTTATTGTTAAATGTAACATTAATAATTGCATCTGAATACTGCTTGCCGAAAGAATCAATTTTAAATTCATCCTGTGCCATGTAATAGAATTTTGCCAATGCAATTGAAGCCGGTAATTTCACTTTATACAACATTCCAAGTTTAAACCGGCTGTTATTTTTTTCTATTTCCAATTCTTGCGGTACATTACTAATCTTTAAATTTTTGTTGATTCTCTTTTGCTCTTTTTTCAACAATTTAGCATTGTTTTTCCTTCTGTCAAAACCGAAATATGATTCTTGTTGATTCTCTTTCATACAGTCATCATAATAATCTGTATTTTCTTTATATAAATCAGCCGCATCAACTGACATGATATAAATTCCCTTTTGCAACTCGATTTCATTATTTTTATTCTTCATAATTTTTTATTCCTTCCTGTGTTTTTCATACCTTGTATTCTTAGAGTAAATCAACGTTGACGGCTCAAATTTTGATTTTTATGTATCAGCCTTATAAGTTATCAGCTAAAATATTCAAGTCAAAATAAGGCACATTTTTGCTGTTTTACCCCAAGGATAACAAGAAGTATATTTACATGATGTAAATGGTCCCGTTTAAATAGCTGATTAGATTTCCCATGATTGTTTTAATTGGTTCAACATTTGCATATCTTCGATATTACCGTTCGCATTATCCGGGTGGAAATTTTGTGCCAATATCCTAAAGCACTTTTTATAAAAAGCCTTTTTTATTTCATTGTCCTTGTCAGATTGTTTATATGCCTGCTGTTTAAAATTTCCCCGCGTAGCTTTAGCAGTCATTTTATCAATTGCAACCGTTCTTGCTTCTGTCCACAGCATACGAATATCATTTTTGTATTTTTCCGGCACACCTTTTAACTCATAGTTGTATGGTTCATCTTGAAATATTATTGTAGTATCAAGCAATATTTTTTTCTTGCCGTCAAGCTCAACATAAAATACAACATTACATTTATCATCAATTTCATATTGCACTTTAGATTTAATATCTAAATCGTTATATAATGCAGAACGCTTTTTAAATAACGCTTCTTTTTCAACCTCAAGTGCTGATTTTTCTTTTTCAATATATTCAATACGCTTGTCAACTTCTTCAATTTTCTGCATGGGTGATTTTGCCGGTGTGGTATCTTTTTTATCATTAGACTTTAATATTCTATATGCTTTGTCAATAGACATTTCTTTGTTGTGAATCTTCTGCTTTAATTCCGTATTATCAGACTGCATTACTTTATCAAGTTTATCATATGTTTTTTCTGATACTCCGGTAGCCTTTGCCATTTCTGCCCTTGTGTTAACTTTTGGTAAATTTACCAAACCTTTACCCCCGGCAGACTGATTATCTTTTGCCCTCTGCTTAAATACCTCTTTGAATTTCTGCACAATTTCATATTTTTCATCAATAGATAAATTCCTACGCCCTAACTGTTGCTCCAACATCCAACGTTTTACATCATCCCTTGTCGGTAATTCATCAGCATACATAATTTTATAATCTTCCCAATACTTAAATCCGAGATTATTTTTCTTCAAAATGTTATATCTGTTATGTCCATCAATAATAATGTATCTTCCTGTGTTTGGTTCTTCCCATACTTTAATAGGATCAAGCATACCATTTTTTAACACACTCTGTTCTAATCGCTCAAATTCTTCTGGTGTAAGAACAGGTAATAATTCCTCAAATTCTTTATCTATAACTAAATCTTCTAAACTTAACATAATATATTTTCTCCTTCCACGACTTAGCACCAAATGGCACTAAGCAATCTTCTTATTTCTTGCTCCATATACCAAAAGGAACATCCAATAATCCGTGGTAATCTTTATCTGTATTGGAAAACGTTTCACCTACTCTGTAATATTTTTTCTCTTTAATTGCTTTACTCATATATATAATTCTCCTTCTTCTATCTGATTTTATTTGCAGACGTTCGCAAGAACGGATGCAAGGGCATGAGCTGCCGTGCAGCGATTGCCAACAGTGCCACAGGCAAAAAACCTAATCCCATATATCATCATAATCATTTTCATTTATTGTAGATGTTTCAGTCATATCAAGAATCTGCTCTATTGAATAATCATTATCTAATGTATCCGCCGCATCATTTTCATCTGTTTTATCCGGCAGATTATTACAAAACGGATAAAAGCCGTCAATAAAGCTATAAAATTCTTTAAGATATGAAATGTATACATCTTTTTCAGATTGCAAGAATTTTTCATCTAACGCATAGATGTTATTAGAATTACATATTATTTCGATGCTATTTTTCATACGTTTATATGAACCATAGTTTGTCATATACAACATATTGCAATCACATAGTTTTTTTATATATTCTTTCATTATACGAATACCAATAGAACATTCTTTTGATAAAGTGTCTTCTGAAGGGAATGTAATGTGTACAGCACCTGGATCAGCATTAATAGAAATCCTTTTCTTTATATTCAAAAACAGTAACAGAATTTTACCAATTTTTTTATTGATGTTCCTGCGCAGTATATCAATTTCACTATATTTAATTTTCACAAACCTATTTTCGGGATTCCATTTTTCATCATTAATAATTTGAACGGTAAACATCATATCACTATGAATAGAATTAGAATTTACTTCAGCAAGTCCACCGTTAGAATAACAACCGGTAAAAGATATAAAACCATCATCAATCATAAACTGTAACATATCATAGACTTTGTTATTTATTCGCCCTTTGTTTCTGTCCTGCTTGATATTGTAGTAAGCTAAGAAATCTTTAACAGTAAGATTGATATAACCTTCTATACTTCTATGTCTATGCAGATAAACATATAATAGCAAGAATAGTTCATTGTACTTATCTAAATATTCAATAGAATATTTTACAAAAAATTCATTTTCATTTGTCAATATATTTTCCTCCAATCCATGGCAACTGATAGTGACCTTAAAACAACAATAAACAATCAGATGAAAAATTAAAGAGTATTTATTATTTATTATGACGTAAGGAATAATAAATAATAAATACGAATTTAAACTCTAATCTTTTTTAATAATAACTCTAATCTTTTTTATAACTCTATTCTTATTATATAAATCTATTCTTTCATATCAGGCAAAATTTTGATATGTTTATATACAAAATAATTTTATAAGTGTATACGTTACAGTCACTTTTTATTTTATCTTTGTATACGCTCCGTATACATAAATAACCGCAGTAATAAAATATATGTATACGATACCGTCATAAATTTTGCGGTATTTTATGAATATTTTAAATATATAATATATATTATAAATTATAAAGTTATATAAGCA
>ERZ827522.690-NODE-690-length-39143-cov-5.458964_pt1 | contig 39143 bp, 30 predicted proteins | sample MGYA00519580_ERZ827522 | MGnify/ENA primary metagenome ERZ827522 (study PRJEB31778, sample SAMEA3449340) | human gut metagenome | biome: human gut; feature: human-associated habitat; material: faeces | place: United Kingdom | collected 2010/2012 ... | reverse complement strand
GACCAAAGGTGTCAGCAAGACCTCTATTGCAGAGATTTCTAAAAATACAGATAGAATGTACCCTTGGCAATGCCTGCATTTTTAGAAATCTCTGCAATAGAGGTCTTGCTGACACCTTTGGTCGTAAAAAGGTTAAATGCGGTATTGAGCAGAGAGGTCCGTTTTTGCAATTTATTTGATTCTAACTTTCCCATAACGTCTCCTTATCTGCAATTTTTTATAAATTACGTTTGTCTTCCATGCATAATAGAGGTTTTTAATCCGTTTGTCAATAAAAAATGACTAAAAGTCATAAATTTTTATAAACTATATTGACTACTGGTCATTTTGTGCTATAATGACAATCGCAAATGAGAATGACCAACGGTCAGTAACAATTTTGAGTATTAAAAGGAGGAATAATAATGGAAAAGGTAGGAAAAGCGATAGTTAAGCTTAGAATTCCAATTTTGATTTTAAGCGTATTGCTGCTCATTCCGGCAGGCATCGGATATGTCAAGACAAAAGTCAATTATGATATTTTGTATTATCTGCCCGGTGACATTGACACAATGAAAGGGCAGGACATTCTGATGGATGAATTTAACAAGGGTGCGTATGCCACGGTCGTTGTTAAAGGAATGGACGCTAAAGGAATTGAAAAGATAGAAGATAAAATTGAAAATGTAGAACATGTAACAGATATTATTTCTTATAACAGTATGGTAGGTGCAGAAGTACCGACTGAAATCATTCCGTCAAAGTACCGCAGCTATTTTGAAAATCAGGAAAGCGGCTGTACGATGTTTATGATTTTCTTTGATGATACAACATCAAGTGACGGCACAATGGCAGCGATTCAGGAATTAAGAAATATTGCTGACGGACAGTGCTTCATCAGCGGTATGTCAGCCGTTGTTACAGATACAAAGAACATCACACAGCAGGAAACGATTGCATACGTTGTGATTGCCGCAGTCCTTACAAGTATTGTACTGGCACTGTTTATGGATTCTTTCCTTGTACCGGTATTCTTTATGTTAAGTATCGGTATGGCGATTGTTTACAACTTAGGCTCTAATGTTATTATGGGTGAGGTTTCTTTCCTTACCAAAGCACTTGCAGCGGTATTACAGCTTGGTGTTACAATGGACTACTCCATTTTCTTATGGCACAGCTATAAGGAACAGAAAAGCGAGTATCCGGATGACCATAATAAGGCAATGGCAGTGGCTATCGGAAATACCATTACTTCCGTAGTCGGTTCTTCCATTACAACAGTAGCCGGATTTATCGCACTGTGCTTCATGACATTTACACTGGGCTTAGACCTCGGTATTGTTATGGCAAAGGGTGTTGTAATCGGTGTTATCGGCTGTGTAACGATTCTTCCTTCCATGATTCTGACATTTGACAGGGCATTGGAAAAGACAATGCACAAAGAAATTATGCCGGCAAAATTCGATAAGCTTGCAAATTTCGTTGTCAACCACGCATGGCTTCCGATTATCGTTTTCCTTGTATTATTATTCCCGGCAATTTACGGATATAATCATACAAATGTTTACTATAACTTAACAGATACATTCCCTGAATCTACAGCCTGCTCACAGGCAAATAAGATTCTGGAAGAAAATTTTGATATGAATTCCGTCTACATGATTCTTGCAGATACGAACATGACAGCAAAAGATGCAACGAAGATGTTAGACGAACTGGAAAATGTTGAAGGTGTTTCTTTTGCATTAGGATATAATTCCCTTGCAGGAACAACCATTCCGGACGAACTTATTCCGGATGACTTAAAGGATATGTTAAAAGGTAATAAGCATCAGATGATTGCAATCGGTTCAGATTACAAGCTGGCATCCGATGAAATCAACAATCAGATTTCTACGATTGATGCGATTGCAAAGAAATATGACCAGAACTCCATGGTTATCGGTGAAGCACCGTGTACAAAGGATTTGATTACCATTACAGATAAAGATTTTAAGACCGTAAGTGCCGTATCCATTGTGGCAATCTTCATTATTATCTTCTGTGTATTTAAGTCCGTTTCATTGCCGATTATTCTGGTTGCGGCAATTGAATTTGCTATTTTTATTAACATGGGACTTCCGTATTACTTAGGAACGACACTTCCGTTTATCGCATCGGTTGTAATCGGTACGATTCAGTTAGGTGCAACGGTCGATTATGCGATTTTGATGACAACAAGATATAAGAAGGAACGTAATGAGGGTGCAGGAAAGAAGGAAGCCATTGCAACGGCTCTTTCAACCTCTATTCCGTCTATCATCGTAAGTGCCTTAGGCTTCTTTGCCGCAACATTCGGTGTTGGTGCTTACTCAAGCGTAGATATGGTTGCTTCTCTTTGTAAGTTAATGTCAAGAGGTGCGATTATCAGTATGTTTGTCGTTATCTTTGTATTACCGTCATTCTTCGTTGTATTTGATAAGGTTATCAGATACACAAGTATCGGATTCGGACAGAAAGATAAGAAAGAAAAAGCTAAAAATGTGGCTTATGCTTCAACAGATACTTACAGCAAATAGTTCTGACGGCAGATGAGAAATGGAAATTAGATTGTAAAAGCCGGATTACGGCGGAAATGGAGAATTATATGATTAAGAAGAAATTATTCAAATATGGTTCAGTATTTATGTGTGCAGCATTAATGGCGTGTTCTTTCGCAGCCTGCGGAACAAATACATCATCAGCAGTTCAGAATGAAGTTGCTGCAAACGAACAGGATACAGACACAGAAACAATGATTGCAGATGTCCTGACATCACAGCTTTCTTCAGCACCAAAGGTTGCAACCGAAGCAAAGACCGATTCAAAGGAAGAAACCGTTTTTGTATTTACAAAGGCTGACGGACAGCAGGATCATGTTATCGTTAATGAAAAATTAAAGAATGTAACAGGAAAGTCTTCTATTACAGATGTTTCAAGCTTATCAAACATTACTAATTTAACAGGTGATGAAACAAGCACAACCAACGGAAACAGCCTGACATGGGCAGCAGACGGCAACAGCATTACTTATCAGGGTACAACAACACAGACCGCACCTGTCAGCATGAAAGTAACTTACTATCTGGACGGCAAGGAAATTTCAGCAAGTGACCTTGCAGGAAAGAGCGGTAAAGTCACAATGCGTTTTGACTATACAAACAATGCGAAAAAGACCATTACCGTAAACGGAAAGACAAAGACGGTTTATGTTCCGTTTACAATGGTAACAGGCATGCTTCTTCCTTCCGATAACTTTTCAAATATCGAAGTAACAAACGGAAAGATTACAGAAGTCAACGACAGCAATGTTGTATTCGGTATTACAATGCCGGGCTTAAAAGACAGTCTGGATATGAAGTTTGACAATGAAAAACTGGATTTAGATGTTCCGGAATACTTTGAAGTCACAGCCGATGTGACAGATTTTGAACTGGATATGATGATGTCTATGGCAACCAGCAACTTCTTATCTGACATTGATACAGATGATTTAAGCATTGATAACTTAAAGGATAAGGTCAATGAATTACAGGATGCGGCTGACCAGCTCACAGACGGTACGAACCAGCTTGCAGATGCAACTCCGCAGCTTGTAGACGGAAGCAAGGCACTTGCAGACGGTACACAGCAGTTAAATGACCAGGTTCCGACATTAACAGACGGTGTATCCCAGTTAGACAACGGTGCAGGACAGCTCTCAGACGGTTTAAGCACAGTAGTATCTTCTATGCCGACATTAACTTCCGGTATTTCACAGTTATATGACGGTTCAGGTAAGTTATTTGACGGTGCTAAGACTTTAAATGACGGTGTAAACCAGTTAAAGGCAGGTACATCCCAGCTTGCAGATGAAACAAACGGACTTCCGGCATTACAGGCAGGTATCAGCCAGTATACAGAAGGTGTTGCAAGTGCGGCAGACGGTTCTGACGCACTCGCAAGCGGTTCCGCACAGGTTGCAGACGGACTGGCACAGTTACAGGCACAGCTTTCAGGTGAAAACGGACTGATGGACGGTATGGTAAAATTAGCAGACGGTTCAGCACAGGTCAGCAATGGACTGGCACAGTTATCAGACGGACTGACAGCTTCTATCAGTGAGTATGAAAGCAATAAGACAAAGTTAAAGACAAGCGCACAGGCACTTGAAGCCGCAGGCACACAGTTAAACGGTACACTCTCAGCATTAGGAAATGATAACCTGCTGATCCAGCCTGCTACGGATATGTATTCAGAAAGCGGACTGACAACAGCAGCTCAGACAGCACTTGCCAATAAATACATGGATGCATATTCATTTGTAACAGCAAATGCTTCTAATCCGGTTGTAACAGCTTTAAATGCCGGTATTGCGGCAAACGCACAGTTACAGGCAGCAGGCATTACCGATTTAGCTTCTATTTATAAGAATGAAATGGTTATCCTTGTAAATACGGCAGCCAATGAAAGTGCCGGTAAGGTAGAAAATACTGTAAACAGCAGCGTGGCACAGCTTGCCGCAGGCGCAGCACAGGTTAACGCAGGTTTACAGAGTGCCGTTGCAAAGAAGGATACATTAGAAACAGCACTTGGACAGCTTGTAGCGGGAAGCAGCAGTGTTTCTTCAGGAAGCGCCCAGTTAAACAGCGGACTTTCACAGTTAAAGAGTAACAACGATACGTTAAACGGCGGTATTGCAAATGCTGTATCCGGTGCAAAGCAGCTTGATGCAGGTGCATCACAGCTTACAGCAGCATCCGGTGTTCCGGCACTCGTATCCGGCACATCTGATTTAAAGAACGGTATCGGTCAGCTCTCTGAGAGCAGCCCGGCACTTGTAACAGGCATCAATGCTCTTGATGATGGTGCAAAGCAGTTAAAGATTGGTACAGCACAGTTATTACAGGGAGCAGGTGCATTAGCAAGCGGTGTAACCCAGTTAAATGACGGCGCACACGAATTAAGCGACGGTGCAGAACAGTTAAATGACGGTGTGGTTGAATTAAACAACGGTATGATTCAGTTCAACGAAGAAGGAATCAGCCAGATTACATCTCTTGTAGGCAGTGATGCAGACGATGCAATTGATACAATTAAGAAGGTTATCAACCTTGGAAAAGATTATCAGTCCTTTGCAGGAAAGGCAGATGACATGGACGGTTCTGTAACATTTATTTACAAGACAGAAGGCGTTACAAAGTAATTTGAAATATATCTTAATAAAATAAATCAGAATCCGCCGGTGGGAATGACCGGCGGATTCTTTGTTGCGTTTTTAGCAGTTGCAAGGCATGGAAAAAATGTGTATGATGAAGAAAAAAGCGTGGACAAAGGGGGATGGCATGGAAATTAGTAATATATTAATGAGGGATGGATTATCGTTAGAAGTTTTACATAAATTGTCGTTTGAGTCGAAGCTGGGAATAAATTTAAAAAAGAATCTTCATTATTTTGATAAAGAAAGTCTTTTGGAAGAACTGCAAGAAGCAAGTAATTGGTACGATGAATTAGAGGTGCTTCATGAACTTGCATTAGATTATAGAATAAAAAGTATACAATCTATTAACATGAAATATAATAGATACTACCCAGACCATCAGACTAGAAAAGTATTTGACGATTTATTAGGGTTCCGGTCGTTGTGTAATGATTATGATGATATTTTGCAATTAGAAAAATTTCCGAGTTTTAGAGTAGCCAATATGTCTTTTGGTAAAGCAAATGACGATGGATACAGGGGAGTACATGTATATTATCAACATTCAGGAATCCACTATCCGATAGAAATACAATATAATACTTATTATGATAGGCAGTTTAACAACTGGCTTCATAAATACACATATAAGAAAAATTATCCGGATAAAGTGGGGCAGACATTGAGATATTGTTATGAAAATGGTAGAATTACAACGGAAAAGGAATTTAAGGAGGTGCTTTTAAATGTGTTATCTAGTAGCGAAAGATGTAAATAAAATAGGAAGTATTGCATGGCAGACAACACACGGAAAGCAGCTTGCCGAGTTTAAGAGCGGTTTAATAAAAAAATTTGGTTATGACAGGATTCAATTTGTGACAATCAGCAGACCGTCTGCATATGGCGAATATGAACCTTATCAATTTGTTCAGACACAAAAGGAATTTGAACAGGCTGTTGAAATGCTGTAAAGGGGTGATTCTATGATAAATAACACACTTGCAAAGAAACGGATTATAGCCGCAGTGGCAACAGCTTTGGGGAGGATGGATAGTATACCGGCTGAAATACAAGGAAATGAGGAATATACAGATGAAAATGAAAAAAACAACGTTTATTACGCAGGGAGCGGTCATTGCGGCAATTTATGTCGTGCTGGTATTTGTCTTTGACTACTGGAGCTTTGGTCCGATACAGTTCAGGGTTGCGGAAGCACTTACAATTCTTCCGGTATTTACACCGGCGGCAGTACCGGGACTTTTTATCGGCTGCCTGATTGCTAATATTACGGGTGGTGCGGTTATCTGGGATATTGTTTTTGGCAGTCTTGCGACACTGATTGGTGCAGTCGGAACCTATATGCTGCGCAAACACCCATGGGCAGCGCCACTGCCGCCGATACTTGCAAACACTGTTATCGTGCCGTTTGTATTAAAATATGCGTATGGAACAGAGGGCATGCTGTGGTATTTTATGCTGACCGTGGGACTTGGGGAAGTGATTGTCTGCGGTGTATTAGGCAGTCTGCTCAGAGTGGCATTAAAGAAGTACCGCAATACACTCTTTCATGAATAAAAAAAGCTGCGTTTATAAGACGCAGCTTTTTAATGTTTATCTGTCCACTGTCCGAAAAATGTTTCCAGACGTTTAAAGGTCTTATTTAACACAACGGCTTCATCTTCGCTTAAATCCTGCATAATGCTGTCAATCATACTCTTATGGAATTTCATGTGATGATGATATGCGGCAATTCCTTTTTCGGTCAGCGAAGCGTATACGATACGGCGGTCGCGGTCACTGCGGTTGCGGACAACGTAGCCTTTGCGGACCAGTCCGTTGATACCGGTTGTCAGTGTGCCCATTGTGACACCGAGGGATTTTGAAATCATAGACATGGTACGAGGTTCTGCAATACCAATCGCTTCGATAATGTGCATATCCGTTACGGAAATATCTTTAAATTCTTCTGTAATTAATGCCTTTTCTTCGATATTTAAAATGTCGTTGAAAAGCTTTACCAAAATGGAATTGAGTGTTGCAAATGTATCCATATTATGTACCTCTTAAATCCTGTTCCGTGTGAAAATTTCGTAAATTTATTATAGCTTACACGCAGATAATATGCAACAAAAATAGCAAGGATCAAATGATACAAAAAACCACAAAATATAATATTTCACAATTGACAAAAAAATACAGGGGGGGGGTATAATGGTACTATAGTCATATCTGACACGCATAGCGGGAAAGAAAAATGACAATTAAATAACAATATAAAGGAGGAAGTGTATGAGAAAAAGAACTTGGCTTGCAGGAGCCGCAGCCGCAGCAGTTATGCTCGCAGCAGCATTTGGACTGAATGTCAGTCAGGTAAATGCACAGGATGGAAGTGCGGCAGAGAACCTGATATTTGAGGAGGTCGGAACCTATGATGGTCCTGCGATGGCTTCTGACAATTACACATGGTTAGGCAATAAAGATGAAACAAAGTACACGGTTATTGGAAGTGACGGTACAATGTATGATGTCGATAATTCCGATGGTAAATATGGGGAAATTCCATTTATATCAGGATACAGTCCGGACGGATATATTCCGGCAGTATATGATGCAGGGATTAAGCTTTATAATCTTGACGGAACAGAAGCATTTGGCGGCAGACTGCTGTCAACAGAAAATTACTGCGACAGCGGCAGTGCCCATGTATTTGAATTAGATGGCAAAAAATATGCGTGTGGTCATTCTGAAGATGGGTCAATTGTAGTCGATGAAGCAGGAAATGATATTACATCCTATTTTTCAGTAGATGGCTTGAAGTTAAGCAGCGTCTATAGCATTGATTCACAGTATGTACAGGCAAGCTATAGTGATGATTCATACAATTCTGTTATTTATGTATATGACAGCAATTTTCAGCGCGTAGATATTGCATCTCCTGACAATTGCGGTATTTTTAATATACACAAAAGCGGAGATTATTGTGTTATTACTTTTAAAAATAATACTGCAGATATCTATGACAGTAATTTTAATAAAAAAGATGTCCAGCTGGGACAGTCCGAAGATGATAGTATTGGTTCACTCTATGAAATAGATGGCAACTATTTTTTGGAATTTTATAAGAGCATATATGATGAAAATGGAAAGTATGTATCCACAAACTACAAATCCTACTTCTGTGATGAGAATCTGAACCGGACAGACAAAGGACAGGTCGAAGGTTATCAGTTAGTAGGCTTTAGTGAGTATGATAATTATTACAGATGCACCTATCAGGTAGACAGCGGGGAATATGTATACAAATTCTTCAATAAGGATTTTACACCGTATTCCGCACAGCTGCCATCACAAACACCGGATGCACCGGCAGTATATTCACGGACATACACATCAATGTCCAACCTGTTTAATGTTGATACATTCAGCGGCAGTAGTAATGCTTCTGACAGAGGTACTTATGAAGCACCGCTTGCAGACGGTTATACAATGACTCCTTCTGGTTATGCAGGACAGTGTAATGGAGCCTATTTATATGGATATAAGGTATATACCGGATATAAGTTGGTGAACCAGACAGAAGAAACAGATGGTGACAGAGTATATGGATATAAGTATTATTCTATAGCATTATTTGATGAAAATGGCAATATGATTAAGGAATTGGCAACTACGTCAAGTTCTTATAGTTTAGGCGGAGCGGTTTCCATTGGGGGTGGCTGTCATGCAGCAACTGATTTAAGCCGTGGTGATAAGCTTGTATTCGGAGGCAGGATTATCAAGGTCAGCAAAAAGGCATCTGAAAATACCGATACAGTCAACGGACTGGTATGTGACGGTGACGGAGTATGGCGCTATTATGTAAATAACCAGGTGGATTACGGATATACCGGACTTGCAGCCAATGAATACGGCTGGTGGTACGTAACCAACGGAACGATTGATTTTAGTTATACCGGACTTGCGGCCAATGAATACGGTTGGTGGTATGTAACCAACGGAGCGATTGATTTTAGTTATACCGGAATGGCAGCAAACGAATACGGCTGGTGGTATGTAACCAACGGTGCATTGGATTTTGGTTATACGGGTCTTGCACTCAATGACTATGGCTGGTGGTATATGAGAAACGGTGCATTAGACTTTAGCTACACCGGTCTTGGATTAAATGAATACGGCTGGTGGTATGTAACCAATGGTGCATTGGATCTCGGCTACACCGGAATGGCAGCCAATGAGTATGGCTGGTGGTATGTAACCAACGGAGCGATTGATTTTAGTTACACCGGAATGGCATTAAATGAATACGGCTGGTGGTACATGACTAACGGCGTATTAGATTTTGGCTATACCGGAATGGCATGTAACGAATACAACTGGTGGTACATGACAAATGGTGCATTAGACCTGACATATACAGGTCTTGCAGTTAATGACTATGGCTGGTGGTATATGACAAACGGCTGTCTGGATCTGACATATAACGGAACAGCTGATAACGAATATGGTACATGGAATGTTGTAAACGGTCATGTACAAAACTAAGAGAAAAAATTAAAGAAAAATAAAAGTGCTGCTGCGCTCAGAATAGGATTCGTGTATAATTATTCTGAATGTGGCAGCTTTTTTATATGCCGATGATGCGCACCCGCACGAAGCTGTAGTTTGCAGCAAGTGACTGCGCCCGGCGCGAGAATGTGCTTTGCACATTCTTTATTGTCAGGCAGGTGAATGGGAATGGAGGAACTATGAAAAATGAAAAAGTACATTGATATGGCAGTCAGATGGCTGGTATACATTTATATCAGCATACTGCCATGGATTATTTTCAGAAAAGAACTTTTGTTTAATACGGAAGAAAAAAAGATCATGCCGGTTAAAACAGCCGGAAATACAGATTATTTTTTATACGGGAAAGCAGCTTTTACGATTGCTGTTGGAATTCTGCTTTTCATCCTGCTGTTTGTTGAAATTACGGTATTTCATGAAAAACTTTTAGACTTTAAAACAAGGCGGGATAGGATTCTTTTTGGCTGTATGGGAATTTATATAGTCTGTACGGTGATGTCAACGATATTGGCAGACTACAAAAAAACAGCACTGTCAGGCGGTGTAAACAGCTGCGAGGGGATGTGGGTGCTGCTGTTGTATCCTGTTTTATTTTTGGCGGCAAAGTTTGTGTTTGAAATGGACAGGCACAAAGAAAGCACGGATTTAAAACAGCAGCAGGCAGCAGGAAAATGGAGCAGCTTGGAATGGATTGTCCTGATTCAGGCAGTTATTTTATGGGTGCTTTCAGTCATAGAACTGCTGTATCAGCCGGTGGTACAACTGGCGGCAGGTCATGAAACACAGTCGCCGTATGTCAATATGATTAGTCTGTCGTTTCCAAGTCCGGCATACTGTGCAGGATATATTGTCCTGCTGGCGCCGTTTTGTATGTACTTTATGGTGAAGGCGGATTCATTACTGCGCAGTGTGATGTGGAGTGTGCTGACGGTCACAACGGTGACGGCATGTTTTCTTACAAGGTCAACCGCCGGATTTTATCTGGTTATTGCAGAAGGTGTGGGATTTGCGGTTTATGCGGTTGTATGGTGCAAGCCGCAGACATGGAAAATGCCTGCGGTAAAGGCGGTATCTGTGGCGGCGGTTATCGGGGTGGTACTGCTTACCAATATGGCAGCAGGCGGAAAAATTGGCAGTGCAGTGGCGGCATCAGCAGTCAACGGGACAATGCCGGTGCATAAAAGCGAATACTATAAGGTTAAAGAAATTCAGGTACAGGACAATACGGTTACAATTACGGGCGAGGAAAATGCGCTCATTTGCAGACTGAACGAACAACAGAATATCATTTTTACAGATGAAAACAGAAATGTCTTAGATGTATCATCGGAAAATAACAGCATTTATTTTCCAGAACCGTATGAAACCGTCAGTGCCGGCTTTGAAAATAATGCATTGTGGCTGAATCTGGGCTATAAGGGCAGAATCCGGTTTTATATAGCAGGCGGGAAGTTTTATCCGATGGCAGCAGACGGGTCGCTGATTCGTGATATTTCGTCGGGAATGTCAAAGGAGAACACCCGGTTTGACAGTATTATTACAGGACGCGGATATATATGGAGAAAGACCGTGCCGGTATTAAAAAATACAGTGCTATTCGGACACGGAGCGGGAACATTTGCATTTTATTTCAAACAGTTTGATTATGCCGGATTATTAAATTCACAGGGAGAAGTGGATTTAATGATAGACCGTCCGCACAGCTGGTATTTGCAGATGGCATGCAGTCAGGGTATTTTTTGTATGATGGCTGTTGTGGCATTGATTGCAACGGTGTGCGTATCAGGCATCAAAAGATTTACATCCAAAAAGCCGGAGTTAAAAAAGGGAGCTATTGATATGGCGGCAGTAACAGCGATTATTGCATTCTGCATTTTTGAGGGCATTACAGACGGCAGTGTGTCCGTAAATCCGCTGTTATGGGTTGTGCTTGGCAGATTGGCAGGCAGATAAAAGACGGCAAGATTTATGTTTGCATTTTAGTGCAATCCGTAGTATGATTATTTTGTAGTATTAGCGTTTATACGACTGTGAAAATACAGAGAAGGAGACAACATGAAATTTATAGCAATTGGAGAACTGATGTTAAGATTATCTCCGCCGAATTATGAAAAAATTGTTACAACACATGATTTTATCGTAAATTATGGCGGTGCGGAAGCAAATGTTGCAGTATCATTGGCAAATCTTGGCGTAGACAGTACATTTTTTACGGTACTTCCGAATACCGATTTAGGAAAGTCTACGATTAATTACTTAAAGGCAAATGATGTACATACAAAGCACATTATCAAGGCAGACGGAAGAATGGGTCTGTATTACCTTGAGGAAGGTGTTGCCGTAAGAGCTTCCCAGGTTATTTATGACAGAGGAAACTCCGCATTTGCAGAATATGATTATAGTGATGTTGACTTTGAAGATATATTAAAGGATTATGACTGGCTGCATTTAAGCGGTATCACACCGGCGCTTTCTTACAACTGCCGCCGTATGATTGATAAGGCGGTAAAGGTTGCAAAGAAGCTGGGATTGACAGTCAGCTTTGACCCGAATTTCAGAAGCACGCTTTGGTCTTTTGGAACGGCAAGAGATGTATTAAGCAAGTATCTTCCATATGTAGATGTATTAATCGGTATTGAGCCGATTCATGTATACAATGAGGACGGAACAGATGTAAAAGACGGTCTGACCATGGATCCTTCATTTAAGGATATGGACAGGGTATTTAAGGCGATTGATAAGCAGTACCATATGAAGGCGATTGCAAGAACAGTCCGCTATGTCCATTCAGGAAGCAACAACTCCTTAAAGGCATTCTTCTATACCAATGGAGAGACTTACGAAAGCAAGACCATTAATTTCGATATCGTTGACCGTGTCGGCGGCGGCGATGCGTTCTCATCAGGTCTGATTTATGCGTTGATGGAAAATATGGATCCGGAAGATGTTGTCAATTTTGCAGTGGCTTCTTCCGTAATGAAACATTCTATCCGCGGCGATACGAATATTACAAGTGTTGCACAGATTAAGAGTCTGATGAACAATGCTTCCTTTGATGTACAGAGATAATTTTTAAAATAAAACAGACGGCAGGAGTATTTTCAGGCAGTAATCGTACTGGCTGTCGATGCTCCTGTTTTTGTTTTAATTCTTAGAATGCAAAGAGCTGGGAAACAGCGTATTGTTCTTTATTATATGAAGAAAGCAGGGAAACGAAATGTTTGCACAGTTAAAAGAAAAGACGGTATGGACGGCGATTGTAAGACTGGGTGTATTCTTTTTTGTCTTTTTGGGGCTGGAATACTTATTTGACAATCTCATGGCGGCAGTGACGGATTCCACCGGCGTTGTGCGGGCGCAAAGCTACGTGCTGGGGGTCAGTGCCATGGGATTTCTGGCATATGGAATGTTACCGGAGCGGATAAGAAATGCAGGACACCGCAGATATCGAGTGCTGTTAGAAGGGGCGGCGGGAGTGCTTTGCACCGTTTCTATTATGATAATATGTCTGCATAAAAATTACGGTGTGCTGCTGTTAAGCGGCTGTCTTTTATTTTTTGTGCTTGGCATGACAGGCAGTGCAGTCCATATGGATATGGTACTGCAAAAGCAGGCAGGAAAAGGACTTGCGGTGCCTGCGGGAATTGCTTATGCGCTTGGCATCTGCTTACAGTTTTTAGACCACCGGTTTTTAAAAGATAAAGTGACGGAAACGGCGGTATTTGTCATTGCGGCAGTGGGACTGCTTTTTTTTCATGAAAGGGCGGTGCGCCTGCGGGAAGATGAAAATGCGTCACTTGAAACGAAAGAATATTTGAGTGTGGATTCAAATGGAAAGAAAGACAGTGGTAGAGCGGTGTATGCGCAAGAGCGTATACAAGTCACAGAAAAGCGTGTCAGGGCATTTTTACTGGCGGCAATCGTATTTTTTATGACATTTATATTTGCGGAGCTGGATAATGCGGTCACGCTGGTTCATGCAGAGGGCAGTGCGGACGTCGGACATTGGCCGCGACTTCTGCTTGCCGTGAGCGGACTTGCGGCAGGCATGCTGTATGACATCCGAGAATCGCGGTATATGCACATGGTGATGTACTGCGTGATGATGTTATCGACAATCTGTATGATGAGTATGATGCTTGGAATGCCGTTTATTGTGGGACTGGTCGTATTTTACCTGTCAGCGGGCTTTTTTTCCGTATATTTCACGGCGGGATTTATGGAAATAGCACCGGAAATGAAACGCCCCGGCTGCTGGGCAGGCATGGGGCGTGCGGTGAATAATTTTTGTGCGCTGATTACGGTATTTATTACGACACGGTTTGAAATGGGAAACGGATATTATATGATGATTGCTGCCGTTGTGCTGTTTGTGGTAATCAGCATTCTGCTGTTCCTGTATCAAAGTCCGGTGAAAGAAAAGAAATCCGGGGAACAGGAAGAACAGCCGCTATCTGTGGGGAATACCGATGAAAATATTAGTGGAACGGCTGATGATACCGGCATTGATACGGAGCGTTGCCCGGATTCTGACGATTCATTTGCGGCATTTTGCGGGAAGTACGGGCTGACACAGCGGGAACGGGAGGTTTTGCAGGCACTTGTGACCTCGGATAAGACTGCACAGGAGATTGCGCATGAGATTGGCATGTCGCGAGCGGCATTTTACCGCCATATTGCCAGCTTAAATGAAAAAACGGGGACGAAAGCACGGGTGGGGCTGTTACAGTTCTATTATAATGATATCAATGGGAAATAATATTTATGGCAGTCCATTCTTGACAAACGGATATAATATGATACATAATAAATTTGTATCATATTATATCCGTTTTGCATTACCGATAGAAAGGATGATTGCCATGAATTTATCACAGATGCAGTATTATAAACAGCAGTACGGTTATTCATATGACCGGCTGTCACAGCTTACGGGAATTCCCAAAGGCACGATTCAGAAGATATTTACAGGGGTTACAAGGTCGCCAAGATACGAAACGCTTCAGGCGCTGGAACGTGTGTTAAAGCCGGAAAATCCGTCCAAAGCCGCGGAAAGCACAAAGGGGCTGTATATGGAGTCTCGGCAGTACGGGGCGGATGCTGGGGTAAATCAGTCGGACAGGGTTTGTGAAACGGCAGTACCGTATGGACAGAAGAAGCAGGGGGAATATACGCTTGAAGATTATTATGCACTGCCGGAGGATAAAAGATATGAACTGATTGACGGTGTGCTTTATGAAATGACAGCACCGACAACTCTACATCAGATTATTGCATTGCAGATGTGCTATCAGATTGAGAAATTTATCGAGGAAAAAGAAGGCAGTTGTATGACTTATATAGCGCCGGTCGATGTCCAGCTCGACTGTGATGATAAGACGATGGTGGAACCTGATGTTATTATTCTGTGTGACAGAAGTAAGGATATTAACAGGTGTATTTACGGTGCGCCTGATTTTGTGGCAGAGGTTTTGTCAAAGTCTACAAGAAGAAAGGACATCGGCGTTAAGACATATAAATATTCTAATGCAGGTGTTCGTGAATACTGGATGATTGACCCGAAGGATATGAAAGTGATTGTCTATACATTTGCACAGAATGATGATGCGGAAGATACGGTCAGTATTTTCGAATTTCAGGATAAGATTCCTGTGGGAATTTATAACGGGGAACTTAAAATTGATTTTGCTAAAATCAGTAAAAGGCTGGAAGCATAAAAATATTTTCCAAATTCAGATGTTTTTGTGTTATCATAAAGACATCTGAATCGTGTTGAATCACGATATCAAAGGGGAGGAAATGTATGATGGTTTACTTTCTGATTATCATACACGGGTAATATATGAAATTTGATGATGATTTTTTTAAAGCAGAAGTAAGAGAAGGATTTGAGATTACATCTATGATGAAACGGGCATGGGCGGCTCAAATGGAAGTATTTCAGGTTGTAGCGGATGTATGCAGAAAAAATAAATTAAGATATTTTGCAGATTGGGGAACCCTGCTTGGCGCCGTAAGACATAAAGGAATGATTCCGTGGGATGACGATATTGATATATGTCTTATGAGAGAGGAATATAATGAGTTAATAAAAATACTTCCGAAGGAACTGCCACACGGATTTGTTGTGGCAGGAATGTATGCAGATTCACCACGTTTGCAGACGGCCGCTTTTGTACCACAATTAAGAGTAATCGCAGATGAGGAACTGTGGGATTTTAACGATTATATGAAATATTTTCACGGTTTTCCGTATCAGCGAGCAGGTATTGATATTTTTCCGGTGGATTATTTATCAAGGGACCCAGAATTTGTAACTGCCCAGAAAGAAATCATAAAAGCAGGTATGCTCATACTTGAAAAATGGGATGATTTGCGAAAAACAAATTCCTTAATAGAATGTTTAACAGCGTTTGGTAATCTGTGCAATGTAAAAATTGAATTAAAGGCAACGGTTGCAGAGGTTGAAAACCAGATATGGAAAATTATAGATAGCATATCTGCATTATGTTATAAAGAGGAAGCCGATTATGTTACCGAATTTCAATTTTGGATTGAAAAAGAAAGCTACAAAATGCATAAAGAATGTTTTAATTCAGTTATTAAAATGCCGTTTGAGCACTTTAGTGTAAATGCTCCGGCAAGCTGGGATGAAGTGCTCAGTGCGGAATTCGGTGATTATATGACACCTGTAATCGGAAGTGCCGACCACCGTTATCCATTCTATGGTCATATGGAGGAGGAGCTGATTCGTCAGATTAGAAATGTTGGTTTTAAGGGCAGTGTTGATGAATTCTGTGAAGAAGTTTCAAGCGGAAGACTGCGAGTATAATAATTGAAGGAACAAAGAAATTTTGATTGGAAACAGCTTAAATCACATTCCGTAAATTTCAATCTAAAACCTAAAAAACAGACTTTGGATTTTATTACCCAAAGTCTGTTTTAATCTTTCAGTCGGTTTAACAGCATTTGATAATGCCGCTGTCCGATATGACGTCCTGCGTGCTGCAATCCGGTGATACATTCTTTTAACTCATCGGTCAGAACAATGGCTTCACTCTCGCCGAGGTCAAGTCCCGTTGCTCTTTTTAAGATACAGATTGTGGAACATTTACAGGTTTTATGGAAATGAATTTCTTTTGACGGATTTGTTCGGCTTCTAATTGAAAACGTTCATCAGCTGTCAGTTCGTTGAATACCGCCTGTGGAATAAATACTTCTCCAAACAATTTTTCTAACAAATCCAAACGATTGATTTTAAGAAGCGATATAAGCGGTGTTGTATCTGATACAACAATCATATGGCAGCCTCCTTCTTTTTTAACTGTCTGAAAGTATTCAGTTCATCGTCTAAGTCATCCATTGTCATATCAAAATAAGAATAGCCTAATGTATCATACAAATCAATCAGTTCTGATTTTCTAATACCAAGAATTTCAGCTGCACGACCATGAGATATCGTTTGATTTAATATATATGGGTATAGTAGTAACGCATTTCTGGTAAGTTCAGCTTCCGGATTCATTGTTATCAAATATTTTGCCATTTCTGTTGGAACGTTAATAGTTACAGATTCTGTAGTTACCATTATATCACGACCTTTCTCTATGCTTCTATATCTTTGCTTTTAAAAATTCTATATTCTAAAAACAAGAATGTACTTTTTACATTTATTTCTTTATTATCATTATAGCCAGTATTTTCAATCTCTACAACTGAATTTTTTATAACCAAATAATTAGCGTAAAATTCTTGACAAGAACCATAATCTCTTATAAAATGAACCTAAATGCTATGACGAAGACAGTAGGATATCTTTGAACGCAAAAGCGAGCCGGGAGGGTGAGAGCCGGTGCAAGTAGAATTTATCTGAACATCACTTCCAAGCATCCAAACTGAAAGCAGGAAACCTGTAAGTAAATGAGGACGGTAATCCCACCGTTACAGGGGACGCATATGCTGGTATGTCGTAATTGGTTTTGGATTTTGGATAGAACGAATGATTTTACCCTCCGCCGTATTACGGCGGAGGTTTTTTGTGTAATATTACACAAAAGGCACTACGTACCGATGATGCGCACTCGCGCGAAGTTGCAGTTTGCCGCAGACGACCGCGCTCGGCGCGGAAATGTGCAAAACCTCAAAAATCAGTAGTTTATAAATAGAAGTTATTTGCCGGAGGGCAGGAAAGGAAGTATCAATATGGTTTACGAAAAAGTATCACCGGATATGAAGTTCGTAGAAAGAGAAAAAGAAGTAGAAAAGTTCTGGAAGGATAATGACATTTTCCGGAAAAGTATAGACAACCGCAGAAAAGGTGAAGTGTACACATTTTATGACGGACCGCCTACTGCAAACGGAAAGCCGCATATCGGACACGTGCTGACACGTGTTATTAAGGATATGATTCCAAGATACCGTACAATGAAAGGCTATATGGTTCCTCGTAAGGCAGGATGGGATACACACGGACTGCCGGTAGAACTTGAAGTTGAAAAGATGTTAGGCTTAGACGGCAAGGAACAGATTGAAGAATACGGTCTGGAACCTTTTATCAAGCATTGTAAGGAAAGTGTCTGGAAGTACAAGGGTATGTGGGAAGATTTCTCATCAACCGTTGGTTTCTGGGCAGATATGGAACATCCGTATGTTACCTATGATAATAACTTTATTGAATCAGAATGGTGGGCTTTAAAGCAGATCTGGGACAAGGGTCTGTTATACAAGGGCTTTAAGATTGTACCTTACTGCCCACGCTGCGGTACTCCGCTGTCTTCACACGAAGTAGCGCAGGGTTATAAAAATGTCAAGGAACGTTCCGCAGTCGTACGTTTCAAGGTAAAGGGAGAAGATGCGTATTTTCTTGCATGGACAACAACACCGTGGACACTTCCGTCAAACGTTGCGCTCTGTGTTAATCCGGAAGAAACTTATGTCAAGGTAAAAGCGGCAGACGGTTATACCTACTATATGGCAGAAGCCCTGCTTGACAAGGTACTTGGCGGACTGGCTGTTAAGGCAGGTCAGACTGTGGCAGGCGTTCAGGCTGAAGAAGGTAAGGAACTCGGAAGCGGCGCAGGTGTTGACTACGAAGTTGTTGAAAAATATACAGGTAAAGATTTAGAATACAAGGAATACGAACCGTTATATGCATGTGCGGCTGAAGTTGCCGAAAAGCAGCATAAGAAGGGACATTTTGTAACCTGTGATACGTATGTTACGATGTCAGACGGTACCGGTATCGTTCATATCGCCCCTGCATTCGGTGAAGACGATGCCAAGGTCGGCAGAAAATATGACCTTCCGTTTGTACAGTTCGTAGACGGTAAGGGTGAATTGACAGAAGAAACACCATATGCCGGATTATTTGTAAAGAAGGCAGACCCGGAAGTATTAAAGGATTTAGACAAGGAAGGCAAGTTATTTGATGCGCCGAAGTTTGAACATGATTATCCGTTCTGCTGGAGATGTGATACACCGCTGATTTACTATGCAAGAGAATCATGGTTTATCAAGATGACAGAAGTAAAGGATGACTTAATCCGCAACAACAACACCATCAACTGGATTCCTGAAACAATCGGTAAGGGACGTTTCGGTGCATGGCTTGAAAATGTTCAGGACTGGGGTATTTCAAGAAACAGATACTGGGGTACGCCGCTCAATATCTGGCAGTGTGAAGACTGCGGAGAAATGATGTCTATCGGAAGCATTGAGGAATTAAAAGAAAAATCCGACAACTGCCCGGACGATATCGAATTACACAGACCGTATATTGATGCGGTAACCTGCAAGTGTCCGAAGTGCCAGGGTACGATGAAACGTGTGCCGGAAGTTATCGACTGCTGGTTTGACTCCGGTTCAATGCCGTTTGCACAGCACCACTATCCGTTTGAAAATAAGGAAATTTTTGAACAGCAGTTCCCGGCAAAATTTATTTCTGAAGCCGTAGACCAGACACGAGGCTGGTTCTACTCACTGCTTGCGATTTCAACGCTGCTGTTTAACAAAGCACCTTATGAAAATGTTATCGTTTTAGGACACGTCCAGGATGCAGACGGACAGAAGATGAGTAAGTCCAAGGGAAATGCCGTAGACCCGTTTGATGCGTTACAGACACACGGCGCAGATGCAATCCGCTGGTATTTCTATGAAAATTCCGCTCCGTGGCTGCCAAACCGTTTCCACGACAAGGCAGTAACGGAAGGTCAGAGAAAGTTCATGGGAACCATCTGGAATACGTATGCGTTCTTCGTATTGTATGCAAATATTGATAATTTTGATGCAACAAAATATACACTGGAATACGATAAGCTTCCGGTTATGGATAAGTGGATTCTTTCCAAGTTAAATACGGTTGTCAAAGAAGTGGACAACAATCTTGAAAATTATAAGATTACGGAAACAGCCAGAGTGTTGGAAGACTTTGTAGACGAGCTTTCTAACTGGTATGTAAGACGCTGCCGTGAACGTTTCTGGGCAAAGGGCATGGAACAGGATAAGATTAATGCATACATGACATTGTATACAACACTGGTTACGCTGTGTAAGACAGCCGCACCGATGATTCCGTTTATGACAGAAAGCATTTACAGAAATCTTGTATGCAGCATTGATAAAAATGCGCCAATCAGCGTTCATCTGTGTGACTTCCCGGAAGTTCATAAGGAATGGATTGACAAGCAGCTTGAAGACAATATGGAAGACGTATTAAATGCCGTTGTTATCGGACGTGCATGCCGTAACGCAACCAATATCAAGAACAGACAGCCAATCGGACAGATGTTCATTAAAGCGCCGTGGAAGCTGGATGATTTCTTTACCGATATTATCGCAGACGAATTAAATGTAAAGAAAGTTGAATACAAGGACGATGTCAGAGATTTCACTTCTTACACATTTAAGCCGCAGTTAAAGACACTCGGACCGAAGTACGGCAAGTTCTTAGGTGAAATCAGAAAGCAGCTTGGTGAACTTGACGGCAATGCTGCAATGGATGAGTTAAATAAGGTCGGATTTATCACCTTACAGGTAAACGGACAGGATATCCAGCTTGAAAAGGCAGATCTGTTAATTGAAATGACACAGCAGGAAGGCTTTGTGGCAAGCTCCGATAAGGGCATTACGGTTGTTATGGATACGAATTTAACACCGGAACTCTTAGAAGAAGGCTTTATCCGTGAAGTCATCAGCAAGATTCAGACCATGCGTAAGGATGCAGGATTTGAAGTAATGGATAAGATTCATGTAACGGTCAGCGGAAATGACAAGATTTCTGCACTGATTGACAAAAATGCAGCACAGATTACAAAGATTGTTCTGGCAGAAGACATTACAGAGGGAGAAGCAAAAGGCTTTACAAAAGAATGGAATATTAATGGTGAGCAGGTAACACTGGGCGTAGAGAGAATTTAGTGTAACACTGCACAGTACTGCAACGGACAAATTGCATCAGGTTATTTCAAAAATATGCCTGATGCAATTTGTGTTTTAAGCGTAAAGAAAGAATGGAGATGAATATGGAGTTTCTAAAAAAAGTGTATCATGCAGTGGCGGCAGTGCTGCTGATGCTGGTGACATCGTTGATTTACGGCGGCTATATACTGGAATGGAGAGGTAAAAGACCACTTTGTATCCTGATAGCGGCAATGGCAGTGACAGCAGTGCTGATTGCTCTGGTGTGCCGGTATCTGAAAAAATACGCAGGTCAGATTGCGGTTGTCTGTATTGTTCCGATGACATTCTGTCTGGCAACCGGACTTTATAAGCTGTATATGGTGGCAGCAGACAGCCGGAGTATTTTCTATCTGGCAATGATTTTTTTCGCTGCGGCTTATTTTATCACAGAATATCTGTTAAATCTGTGTATGGAAAATGCTTCGCTGCAAAATATACGACAATTTTTCAATACGCATAAGTGGGTACTGATTCTTATTTTTATTGCAGTTTTATGCCGTGTGCCGCTGCTTTCACAGCTTCCGCGCTGGGATTCGGGAGAATATTATTATCGGCTGATTCTCGGAACACATCATTTTGAATATACGGGTTTTAAAGAGTTCGTGGAAAATTATGCGCTGTGCGGACATCCGACACTGGGATTCTGCCTTGTATATCTGCCGGGAGAACTTGCTTTTTCGCAGGAAGTCATCGGTGTTACACTGACCAGCCTGATTCTGACGACACTGGCGCTGTGGTGTGTGTACCGCATATTCTTAAAAATCCTGCCGCAGGTTACAGAAGGAAAAGCAGCGGTGTGTACATTTTTACTGTCATTTTCACCACTGTTTTTCGGTATGACCATGTATTTTAATCCGGACTATGCACTGGCGGTATTTTTTATATTTCTGTTATACAGCTATGTGTATGACAAGGCGGTTCTTGCGGCGTTTTTTTCGCTTCTGTGCTTTCAGACGAAAGAAACAGGACTGGTGCTGGTCGGCGGACTGGTGTTTGGCATTTTTATCCAGCATATTGCAGAAAAGAGAAGCCATGCCGTAAAAGCAATTTTTAAAGATGTAAAGTTATATGCAATTCTTGCAGTGACACTGTTACAGCTGTATTATACAAAGTTTATCGGTGGTATTGCAACGTGGACACAAAACGGAAATGAAGAACCGGGACTGCGCTGGGACAGCACAGGAGAGAATTGTCTGGGCTTTCAGCCGGCATTTGTGGCAGTTAAATTAAAACAACAGTTTTTGTTAAATTTCAATTGGATACTGACAGCCGGTATTGTCATTGCGGTTGCGTGGTGGTTTATTTTAAAAGTAAAAGGCAGGAAAAAAATTCAGGCATCGTGTAAAATCTGCGGTATCGCCGGAGCATTTGTTGCATTTTTATCGTTTTCATGTCTGTATATTACGGCATCGGTGGCAAGATATAATGTAGCGGGTGATGTTTTGCTGTATCTGATATTTTTTTATTGTATGGCGCTTTTTGCGGCAGAATTGCCGGAAAGCACATTTTTAAAGAAAAAATATGCAGGCATGGCAGTGACGGCAGTATTTGGCGTTTTACTTGCCGGTGAGTGCGTATTTACGGTTGACCCGGTGACAAGAGGGTTGTTTTTAAAGCTGGATACCGGAAATACAACGCTTTGTTTTACGGGAAAGGTCAGCGATATCAACAGCATTTATTACGGGGATTACCTCATTTATAATACGCAGTATACGTATATTGACAAGGCATATGATAAAGTGCTTGCAGATGTGGATTACCACCCGGATACAACGGATATTTATATCCCGGACAGCAACGGTTCATTTATTTGCGGCAATCTTCCGTTTTATTACTTAAACTGGGATGAAAAAACGAAAAAGAGAGTTTTTTATGAGAATGAAAATACACAGGAAATGGAATTCTATAATGAAGTAAAATATTTTTCTTCCAAAATGGTATCAGAGGGAAAGGATAAGGCGGTACTGATTGTAAACCCGTACATGATAAATGTCCATGAGGAGGAGCATCTGGCAAAGCTTGCGCCGTATTATGAAATCGGCGAGCGTAAAGAAGTAAAACTGTTGCAGGGCAGTATTGTGTACTACGAACTGACAAGAAAATAAGATGGAATTCATAGGAAAGCAAAAAAGATACTGATGTTGCATAAATCTGGTTCGCAGTGTATAATTATTGGTATATTATTACTTTCTTAAAGAAAAGACAGAAACTTTTTGTGAGCGGAGGGACGCAGATGGTTAGAACAAATACTTTTAACAAAGAGGAATTTAAAAAGGATATCAAGGATAATTGTAAGCTTCTGTATCGTAAGAATATCGATGAATGTGATGATCAGCAGAAGTTTCAGGCAGTTGCGTATTCTGTGAAGAATATTATCATTGATAAATGGATTGCAACCCACAAGGAATATGAAAAGCAGGATGTTAAAATTGTCTGCTATATGTCTATGGAATTTCTGATGGGCCGTGCGCTCGGCAACAACATGATTAACCTTATGGCATACGATGAGATTAAAGAAGTGCTTGCAGAGCTTGGCATTGATATTAATGTGATTGAAGATCAGGAACCGGATGCAGCACTTGGTAACGGTGGTCTGGGACGTCTTGCAGCGTGCTTTTTGGATTCTTTAGCGACACTGGAATATCCGGCATACGGCTGTGGCATCCGTTACAGATACGGTATGTTTAAGCAGGAGATTAAGGACGGCTATCAGATTGAAGTGCCGGATAACTGGTTAAAAGACGGTAATCCATTTGAAATTAAGCGTGACGAATATCGTTATGAAGTAAAATTCGGCGGCTATGTACGTTCTTACCGTGATGAAAAGACCGGCAGAGATATGTTTGTACAGGAAGATTACCGTTCTGTCATTGCAGTACCGTATGACCTTCCGGTAGTCGGCTACGGCAACAATACCGTGAATACATTAAGAATCTGGGATGCAGAGCCGGTCAATACCTTTAATCTGAACTCTTTTGATAAGGGTGATTACCAGAAGGCGATTGAGGAAGAAAACCTTGCAAAGAATATTGTCGAAGTGCTTTATCCGAATGATAACCATTATGCAGGTAAGGAGCTGCGTTTAAAACAGCAGTATTTCTTCGTGTCAGCCAGCGTCCAGAGAGCGGTAGACCAGTATAAGAAGCACCACGACGACTGCAGAAAGCTTTATGAAAAAGTTACATTCCAGTTAAATGATACCCACCCGACCGTTGCGGTTGCGGAACTGATGCGTATCCTTATGGATGAAGAAGGCTTAGAGTGGGATGAAGCATGGGACGTAACGACAAAGACCGTTGCATATACCAACCATACGATTATGTCAGAAGCGCTTGAAAAATGGCCGTTAGAGCTGTTCTCAAGACTGCTTCCTAGAATTTATCAGATTGTTGAAGAAATCAACAGAAGATTTGTTGAAGAAATCAAGGCAAAATATCCGGGCGACCAGGAAAAAATCCGCAAGATGGCAATCATTTATGACGGACAGGTCAAAATGGCACACCTTGCAATCTGCGCAGGCTACTCTGTAAACGGTGTTGCTAAGCTCCATACAGAGATTCTTGAAAAGCAGGAATTAAAGGATTTCTATGAAATGATGCCGCAGAAGTTTAACAATAAGACCAACGGTATTACACAGAGAAGATTTCTCTTACACGGCAATCCGCTGTTATCCGCATGGATTACGGATAAGATTGGCGATGCATGGGTAACAGACCTGCCGCAGTTAAAGAAGCTGCTTCCGTATGTGGATGATGAAAAGGCACAGCAGGAATTTATGCAGATTAAGAGAAAGAACAAGGTCCGTCTGGCAAAATATATCAAAGAGCATAACGGCATTGATGTAGACCCGGATTCCATCTTTGACGTACAGGTAAAGCGTCTGCATGAATACAAGCGCCAGCTGCTGAATATTCTGCATGTAATGTATCTGTATAATGAATTAAAGAAAAATCCGGATATGGATATGACACCGAGAACATTTATTTTCGGCGCAAAGGCAGCCGCCGGATACAGGATTGCGAAGCTTACGATTAAGTTGATTAACAATGTGGCAGATGTGATTAACAACGATGCTTCCATCAACGGAAAGATTAAGGTTGTATTTATTGAAAACTACCGTGTATCCAATGGTGAAATCATCTTTGCGGCAGCCGATGTCAGCGAGCAGATTTCAACGGCTTCTAAGGAGGCTTCCGGTACGGGTAACATGAAGTTTATGTTAAACGGTGCGATGACACTCGGAACAATGGACGGTGCCAATGTTGAAATCGTTCAGGAAGTCGGCATTGAAAATGCAGTGATTTTTGGTCTGAGTTCAGATGAAGTTATCCGCTATGAGAATGAAGGCGGCTATGACCCGATGGAAATCTTTAACAATGATCAGGCGGTCCGTGAGATTTTAACAGAGCTGATTAACGGTAAATATTCACCGGAAGACCCTGAGATGTTCCGTGATATTTACAATTCACTGCTGAGTAACCAGGGCGGAAGACGTGCAGATACGTACTTTATCTTAAAAGATTTCCGTTCTTATACAGAAGCACAGAAACAGATTGATGCCCGTTATAAGAACAGCGCAGGCTGGGCGAAATCCGTGATGTTAAATGTTGCCAATGCAGGTAAGTTCTCATCCGACAGAACGATTGAAGAATATGTATCTGATATCTGGAAGTTAAAGAAAGTCCACGTTCCGATGAACTAAATGGAAGTGTTGATAAATCATGCAGGTCTGTGACCGGATATAAAAATGATTATAAACGGAATTGTGCAGGCAGTCCGGAAAAGTAAATCTTTCCCGGCTGTCTGTACATTTTTTTTGATTTCTTTCATAAACTGTTATAGCAGACCTTAAAAGGTTTACGGAAAGAGATGGAAAACGCGATGAACCGGACAAGAATTTTTTTAAGAAATAAAGCCGCCGTACTGACAGCAGTGATTCTCATAGACCTGTTTGTGCCGTATGCCGTAACAGCCACCGTGACAGGCAGAATTGAGCAGAATGTGTCGGAAAGCGTAATACAGGGCAGGAAAGTCATTATTCAGTATAAAAATGCCACGCAGGCGGTGGATTTGAATCAGTTTATTGTGATGGTGCTTGCGGCACGGTTTGACAAATCGCAGGAAATTGAAGTATTAAAAGCGGAAAGTGTCATGGTGCGTACCGATATTTACCGGGTGATGGGAGCGGCGATGCAGGCGGACAGTACAAGCCTTGGTCTGGAATTTTTCACCGAAAAGCAGATGAGGGCATCATGGCAGGAAAATTATGAAAGTAATTATGCGTTGATTGCAGACTGTGTGGCATCAACCGGCAGCAGTGTTTTGATGTATCAGAATGCATATATTGAGGCAAAATATACAGCAGTCAGCGCCGGAAAGACGTTGTCCGGGAGTGAGATTTCAGAAGAAAAATATGCGTATCTTGCGGCGGTGGACTGCCCGGAGGATATTAAAAGCACAGATTATTTAAGGGTAGAAACATTTACGTATAAAGACTTTGTCAAAAAGATAAAAAGCGGCTATGAGCAGGCAGGGCTGCACGAAGAAGCGCCGTTTCAGGATATTCAGATTGTGTCGAAAACCGACAGCGGTTATGTGACCAAAATACAGGCAGGCAATGTCATTATGAGCGGAACGGAATTTGCAAAAATTCTGGGTTTATCGTCTGCGGCAATGACGATTGAAAACAGTAACGGCAAGATTAAAATTACGACAAAAGGCTTAGGTGATGGTATGGGTGTAAGCCTTTATACCGCAGATTTTATGGCAAAACAAGGCAGTTCTTACGAGCAGATTTTAAAGGCATTTTACAGTGGAATTACCATTGTTTCACAGTAATCAGACGTATAGTTTGATGAAAACTGGCAATCATATTAACATCAAAGGTCAGTCAGATATCTGGCGGAAAAAGGAATGGAGGTTCATATGAAAGACAGTGGATTCAAACTGAATAAAGAAAAAGTCTTTGGCACAATTATATCATTTGCTATTATTCTGACACTTGGATACGGAATTTATTCGGTGGCGGTCAATTCCGGACGAAAAGAAAATCAGGAAAATATCGTCAACTTAAATGAATCGGGACAGGATAATGTAGCACTTCGGACAGAAGATGTAACACAGGAATATTCTGACATTTTACAGGTGCCGGAAAAGACAGACGGCAGTGATGATGCGGAAGCTGCCAATGCCGGTGCAAAGGCAGAAGGACTTTCTGCCGCGCAGGAAAATATCACAACCGGTAAGGAAGCACAAGGAACAGACACGGCAGAGGAATCGCAGGCGGCAAAGACTTCTGCCAAGGCAAATCCGGCTGCGGCGTACTCTTTTGATGAAAGTGATACGCTGATGTGGCCAGTAACCGGCGATATTGTTTTAAAATACAGCATGGATACGACCATTTATTTTAAAACACTTGGAATGTATAAATGTAATCCGGCAGTAAACATTGCGGCAGAAGCGGGAACCAATGTCGGTGTGGCAGCAGACGGCGTTGTGGAATCCGTAACTTACAGTGAAGAAACGGGAAATACCGTGGCAGTAGCAATCGGTGACGGTTATGTGACAACGTATGGACTGATAGATAATGTGGTGGTAAAAAAAGGCGACACGGTTGTGGCAGGACAGCTTTTGGGAACGGTATCAGACCCGACAGCATATTATGTAGAAGAAGGCTCGAATCTGTATTTTATGCTGACAAAGGACGGCGAACCGGTAGACCCGGCGGCGTATTTTGAAGACTAGTATGCAAAGGATAAGAAAATAAAGCGCCTTTAAAATTCACACAAAAAGCAAAGCAATAAAATCAGCCATACGGCAGGAATGGAATTTAAGTGGGTAGATAAAGGTACGCGGGCGCTTGTATTATAGATTGTGGGAGGCTTCAGACATAACAGTCGGAAGCCTCCTTTTATTACGCGGTCTGTACGGGAAAGCGGATTTGTAAAAAGACAGACGGAATATGTAGCGTGGGACTTGTAAAAGGGGATTGCGGGCGGGTATAATAAAACGAAAAGAAAAGGAACATGGATAATAAATCAATAAGAAACTTAAAGGAGAAAGCATAATGAAAAATAAAAGTGTACCGGGGTACAAGCATGTATTCGCGTGGATGATTGCGGTATTTGCAATGGTGATTCCGTGGATTTCGTATTTAAGAATCTGGAAACTGACAGATGCGCAGGCAGATGTCTTTGAAAATTACAATGGATATGTGTTTGATTTCTTTTTGTATTACAGGGAAGTCCTGCTTGTGGTTATGGCAGTCGTCCTGCTGGCAGTGATGATTGGTGAAAAATTAAATGATTATGGCTGGTGGTATATCAGAAACGGTGCATTGGATTTGACGTACAATGGACCGGCAGATAACCAGTATGGAACATGGAATGTTGTAAACGGACATGTAGAGGTTTAAAGCTGAAATAAAATTCAGATAAACAGCGGAATAAAATAAAAAGAATGATATACGGAAATTATGAGAATTCTCAAAAAACGTATATCATTCTTTTTTGTTTTAAGCCAGCGGAAGAACCGCAACATATTCAAACATCATAATAAAATGGCAGATGCTGCCTGCCATAACAAACAGATGAAAAATTTCGTGTGAACCGAAGTATTTGTGATGTGCGTTAAAAATCGGAAGCTTTAATGCGTAAATAATACCGCCCACCGTATAAATAATACCGCCCGCAAGCAGCCAGTTAAATGCGGCAGCAGGCAGGGAATTTAAAATCTGTGTAAATGCAAGGACACAGACCCAGCCCATGGCAATGTATAACACAGAAGAAACCCATTTCGGACATGTAACCCAGCAAAGCTTAAAAATAATGCCGAGAATCGCAATGCTCCAGACCAGTGCCAGCAGCATAAGCCCTGTGCGGCCATGCAGGACAATCAGGCAGATTGGCGTATAAGAACCGGCAATCAGTACAAAAATCATGCAGTGGTCGAGTTTCTTTAAAATTTTATTCGTGCGTTCAGACAAATCAAAAGTGTGATAAGTTGTGCTTGCCGCATACAGCAGAATCATGCTCACAATAAAAATACTTAAAGAAATGACATGAACGGTATCCGGAGCGCGCATGGCACGCAGAATCAGCGGTGTTGCGGCAAACATTGCCATCAGCATACCGATAAAATGAGTAATGGCACTTCCGGGGTCTTTTAATTTAAAATGTTTCATAATTTCCTCCAATCTCCGAGTACACTGTATTTCCATTATTTTAATGGATTTTTCGTGTTCGGCATGTCCTGATATTTTTATGTTTTGACATATACATTATAAAATATTATATGCACTGGTATTTAAAATAATCACATGTAGTATTGAATACTACATGTCGATGTAATGATAATACATCAGCGCTTTTTAAAATGCAATCCTTTTTTTCAAAAATTTCAAAAATCCGGTTCGGATTTTAAGATTGTCTTATTGATACAGAAAAAACGCGCAAAACCGCTCATAAATTCCCTTAATTTTATTAAACAATAACCGGCAGAAAGTAAAGAAAACAAAGAAGAAAAACTTTAGAAAACTTAACCAAATACGGGGGATGTGCCGGATGTTCACAAACATGGATTTATTTTCATTAAATTTGAGTTTCCAAACCTTTCACAAATTAAGGAAAATTTAAAAAGAAAAAATTATCGAACAAACAAAGAAAAGGTTATTGACTTCTTTTTTTGACAAGTCTAACATACGCAGTGTTTTCGGAAACGGCTTTTTCATTTTGTGAAAGCACGGGGTTGCCGACGGGCATCGTGCAGGATTAAAAAAATTTAGGTTTCGGAGGTAATGTCTGATGGCATATGTAGATGAAGTAATCAAGGAAGTATCTGAAAAAAACAGTAATGAGCCGGAGTTTATCCAGGCAGTGACAGAAGTATTGGAATCTTTAAGACCGGTTGTAGAAGCAGATGACCGTTATGAAAAAAATGCGATTTTAGAGCGTATGTGTGAGCCGGAACGAATCGTTTCCTTCCGCGTACCGTGGGTGGACGATGCAGGAAAGGTTCAGGTAAACAGAGGATTCCGAGCACAGTTTAACAGTGCAATCGGTCCGTACAAGGGCGGAATCAGACTTCATCCCAGTGTCAATCAGAGTATTATCAAATTTTTAGGTTTTGAACAGACTTTTAAAAATTCACTGACAGGACTGCCAATCGGCGGCGGCAAGGGCGGCAGTGATTTCAATCCAAAGGGGAAATCAGACGGCGAGATTATGCGGTTCTGTCAGTCCTTTATGACAGAGCTTTACAGATACATTGGACCGGATACGGACTGTCCGGCAGGCGACATCGGCTGCGGTTCCAAAGAAATCGGTTATATGTTCGGTATGTATAAAAGAATTGTCGGCGGTTATAAAAACGGTGCGTTATCCGGCAAGGGCATTCCTTACGGCGGCAGTCTTGGGAGAAATGAAGCAACCGGTTACGGCGCTGTTTACTTTGCGGAAGAATTATTTGAATCTGTCGGAAAGAAGCTTGCCGGTACAACATTTGCATTATCGGGCTTCGGCAATGTGTCATGGGGTGTTGCAAAGAAATTAAATGAACTGGGCGCAAAAGTCGTTTCTATTTCAGGACCGGACGGATACATTTATGATAAAGACGGCATCAGCGGGGAAAAAGTGGATTATATGGTAGAAATGAGAGGTTCCCTGCGTGACCGTTGTGAAGATTATGCCGACAGATTCGGTGTGGAATTCCATGCCGGCGAGAAACCGTGGGGACGTGTAAAGGCAGATGTGTATATGCCTTGTGCAACACAGAACGAAATCGGATTGGAAGATGCAAAGCGCATGATAGAGGAGGGTACATCAAAGCTTTTAATCGAAGTTGGCAACATGCCGACCAAGGCAGAAGCCGTTGAAGAACTGCAAAAAGCAGGATTTATGATTGCACCGTCAAAGGCAGTCAATGCAGGCGGTGTTGCCGTATCTGCCCTTGAAATGAGCCAGAATGCCATGAAGCTTTCATGGACGGAAGAAGAGGTTGATGAAAAGTTAAAAAAGATTATGAAAAATATTTTTAACAACATCGACAGTGCGGCAAAGAAATACGGCATGGACGGAAACCTCATTGCAGGCGCGAATATTGCAGGATTTTTAAAAGTTGCGGAAGCCATGCTTGACGAGGGTATTTTCTAAAAAAGACTTTTAAAAACCGGAAATCGTCGAAAATCATAAAATACACAGGGAGAATTCAGATGAAGGCAGATTACTTGGAATTTAAGGATAAATGCATACAAATGCTTACCGAAATTGATTTTTTAAATCAGGTGCAGATGACAAAGGAAGAAATTTTATCGGTTCTTGCAGGCTGTCGTTTAGAAGAAGCATATGATGCACTTTTAATCCGTTCGGAACAGGTAAGCTGCCGGGACACACCTTTGCAGAGGCAACCGGCTCGTTAAAAAACCAGACAAAAAATGCAATGCACAGAAACCTTTCATTAAAAGAAGCCTTTTTTGCCAATGCAGGAGAGGCGGTCTGTCATGCACTGGAATACGCAGACGGGCGTACTCCGGCACACACAGACGGACCGGCACGCCTGCTGTGCATTTATGCGGGCAATAAACAAAAGAGCAATACCTGTTTATTCTGGAAGCTGTTACGCAAGTTCCTTCCCGAAGATAAAATTGTAATCCGTGAAATCAATCTAAGAAACGGGGAAGTTGCAGACTGTCTTGGCTGTCCGTTTGAGGTCTGCCTGCATTACAGTGAAAAGGGTTCGTGTTTTTACGGCGGTGTCATGGTGGAACAGGTCTATCCGGCACTGCTTGAAAGTGATGCGCTCATGATACTCAGTCCAAATTACAACGACTCGGTCAGCGCAAATATTATGGCATTTATCAACCGTCTGACCGCATTGTACCGGAAGGTCGATTTTAAGGACAAGCTGCTGTTTTCCATTGTCGTATCCGGCTACAGCGGTTCGGATATCTTAGCGGAACAGCTGATTAGCTCCCTTCATTTTAACAAAGGCTTTGCGCTTCCTGCCCATGCAATCCGGATGCTCACGGCAAATGACCCCGGAGAGATTTTGTCCTGTAAGGATATTGAAAAGGAAGCCGCCGTCTATGCAGAACGTATTAAAAAAAATTTATATACATTTAATAAAAACTGATGTATAATAAAATGTACGATTCAAAAATCACCTATATATTACTTATGTAAAAATGCTTTTACAAAAGGAGTAAGACAATGAATATTAAAAGAAATATTTTGCTGAATGCCGGACCGTCTACAACGACCGATACGGTAAAAATGGCACAGGTTGTACCGGATATCTGTCCGCGTGAAAAAGAATTTGCTTCTATGATGAAGGATTTACGCGCAGATTTATTAAAGACGGTACATGCAGACCCACAGCAGTATACATCAGTTTTATTCTGTGGTTCAGGTACATTAAACATTGATGTGTGTTTGAATTCACTGCTTCCGGCAGATAAAAAGGTGCTGGTAGTCAACAACGGCGCATATAGCACCCGTGCCGTGGAAATTTGTGAATATTACGGACTGCCGCATATCAATCTGCAGTTTCCGGTACTGGAACGCCCTGATTTGGATGTGGTACGAAAGACACTGGAAGAAAATCCGGACATTGCGCTGGTATACACCACACACAATGAAACAGGAACCGGTATTTTAAATCCAATCCGTGAAATCGGTGCATTGGCACACGAATTCGGTGCGGTATTTATCGTTGATACGACCTCCACACTGGCAATGCGCCCGATTGATGTGCAGAAAGACAATATCGATTTCTGTATGGCATCGGCACAAAAGGGACTGATGGCGATGACAGGTCTTTCCTTTATAATAGGAAGAAAAGACATTATCGAAGCTTCAAAAGACTATCCGAAGCGTTCGTATTACTGTAATCTGTATTTACAGTACCATTTCTTTGAAAAAACAGGAGAAATGCATTTTACACCGCCGGTACAGACAATTTATGCAACAATACAGGCATTAAAAGAGTATTTTGCGGAAGGCGAAGAAGCCAAGTGGGCAAGACATACCCGCGTCTTTAATGCAATCCACAAAGGACTGGACGAGCTGGGCTTTAAAGATGCCGTTAAGAGAGAATGGCAGGCAGGTCTTGTAGTATCGCCGATTTATCCGGACGACCCGAACTGGGATTTTGAGAAGGTTCATGATTACTGTTATGAGCGTGGATATACGATTTATCCGGGTAAGATTTCTACAACGAACACCTTCCGTCTGTGCGCTTTAGGTGCGATTGACGAGGACGACATCACGGCATTTTTCAAGGTATTCCGTGAGGCACTGGAACATTACAATATTGCGATTCCGGTTGTATATAATGATTAATAGAAAGAAAGAGAGAAACAGATGAAAAAAGTATACGCATGTTTTTGTACCGATGTGATTCATGAGGGACATTTAAACATTATCAACAAAGCAAAAGAATATGGCGAACTGGTTGTCGGTATTTTAAGTGATGAGGCAATGATTCGCTACAACCGTTTTCCGACGATCGGTTTTGAAGAAAGAGTGGCATTGTTTAAGAATCTGGAAGGTGTCAGTGAAGTCGTAATCCAGCATGATATTATGTATGATAAGATTATTGAAGAAGTAAAGCCGGATTATGTCATTCACGGTGACAACTGGAAAGAAGGTCCGGAAGCGGCAATCCGTGCCAATGTCATTGAAGTATTAGAAAAGAACGGCGGCGAATTAATCGAAGTGCCGTATACTTATAATGAAAATGTAAAGCGTGTTGATGACCGCTTAAAAGAAAAACTGGCGATGCCGGAATTCAGAAGAAAACGTTTAAGACAGCTCATTAAAATGCGTCCGATTGTAAAGACGATTGAAGTACACAGCGGTTTAACCGGTCTGATTGCGGAAAAGACAGTTGTGGAAAATGATGGTGAATTTGACCAGTTTGATGCAATGTGGATTAGTTCCCTCTGCGATTCAACTGCGAAAGGAAAGCCGGATATTGAACTGGTAGACATGACTTCAAGATGCAGAACAATCGATGATGTCATGGAAGTTACAACAAAGCCGATTATTTTTGACGGAGATACAGGCGGACTGACAGAGCATTTTGTATATCTTGTGCGCACACTCGAACGTATGGGTGTTTCAGCCATTATTATCGAAGATAAGACCGGTTTAAAGAAAAACTCTCTGTTTGGTACGGAAGTAGCACAGACACAGGATACAATTGAGAATTTCAGCGCCAAGATTGCCGCAGGCAAGAAGGTACAGCTGACAGATGACTTTATGATTATTGCGCGTATTGAGAGTCTGATTTTAGAGCAGGGTATGGAGGATGCGTTAAACAGAGCCAGAGCGTTCCGTGATGCAGGCGCTGATGGCATTATGATTCACAGCCGTAAGAAGGACCCGGCAGAAATTCTGGAATTCTGCGATAAATTCCGTGCAGAGGATAAGGAAACACCAATTGTGGTTGTTCCGTCTTCATTTAATACAATTACGGAAGCAGAACTGGCAGAACACGGTGTTAATATCGTTATTTACGCAAACCAGCTGACAAGAAGTGCATTCCCGGCGATGGAACAGACTGCCAAGGATATTTTAAAGTATCATCGTGCAAAAGAAGTGGACAGCCGTTTAATGCCGATTAAGCAGATTCTGACATTAATTGATGAACTGTAAGCTTTTTTGAAAGGATAAGGGAAATGGAAATCGCAATTTTAATGGCGGCGGGCATGGGTACACGCATGCGCCCGCTGACCGATGTTACGCCGAAGCCGCTTGTAAAGGTACACGGCACATCAATGATTGAAACGATTATGAAGGGGCTGGAACGCAGAAACGTATCAAAGATTTACGTTGTTGTTGGATATAAAAAAGAGCAGTTTGCATATCTGGCAGAAAAATATGACAACGTGGAACTGATTGAAAATACGGAATTTGAAACGATTAACAATATTTCGTCTATTCATGCGGCAAGAAAAGTTATGGGAACGGCAGACTGCTTTATCTGTGAAGCGGATTTGTATATTTCGGATTTATCTATTTTTGATGCAGAACTTTCACGTTCCTGCTATTATGGCAAAATGGTTCCGGGTTTTTCCGATGACTGGGTGTTTGACTGGGATGGAGAACGTATTACACGTGTCGGAAAAGAAGGGACAGACCGTTATAACATGGTCGGCGTTTCCTATTTTAAGAAAGCAGATGCGGCAGTTATCCGCGATGCCATTGATGCAGCATATGAAAAGCCGGGTTATGAGGGCTTATACTGGGATGAAATTGTAGACCGGCAGTTAGATAAGTTAAACCTTGACATTCATCCGGTTGAAAAAGAGCAGATTGTTGAAATTGACTCTGTGGCAGAGCTGGCAGTGATTGATGAAAGCTACCGTGAGGTATTGGAAAAAATGCAGGCAGAATAGGTCTGTATCAGAATGGAGATAAAAAATGCAGGTTCAGAAGTTTGTTGAAATTATCGGTGCAGAGTTTTATGCAGGTGTACCGGATTCACAGTTAAAAGCACTGTGCAACTATTTAATAAATACATATGGGATAGATTCCCGACATCATGTGATTGCCGCAAATGAAGGAAATGCGGCGGCGCTGGCGGCAGGATACCATCTGGCAACAGGAAAGGTGCCGGTTGTCTATATGCAGAATTCCGGCGAAGGAAATATTATCAATCCGGTGGCATCACTTTTAAACGACAAAGTGTATGCAATTCCGATGATTTTTGTTGTGGGTTGGAGAGGAGAACCGGGGGTTCATGACGAGCCGCAGCACATTTATCAGGGTGAAGTAACGATAAAACTGCTTGAAGATATGGATATCAAGCCATTTATCGTGGGAAAAGAAACTACAGAAGAAGAATTAAAAGCTGCCATGGATGACTTTAAAACTGTGCTTGCACAGGGAAAAGATGCTGCCTTTGTAATCCGCAAGGGTGCGCTCTCTTATGATGAAAAAGTTGTTTATAAAAATGACAATACGATGATGCGTGAAGATATTATCCGCCATATTACAGACGTTTCCGGAGAAGACCCGGTGATTTCCACAACAGGAAAGGCAAGCCGTGAGTTATTTGAAATCCGTGAAGCAAAGAAGATGAGCCATAAATATGATTTCCTGACAGTCGGTTCCATGGGACACAGCTCATCAATTGCACTCGGTGTTGCAGAAAGTATGCCGGATACAAAAATCTGGTGTATCGACGGTGATGGTGCCGTGCTGATGCACATGGGAGCTATGGCACTGCTCGGAGCGAATGCGCCAAAAAATATGGTGCACGTTCTGATTAATAACGGCGCACACGAAACGGTTGGCGGCATGCCGACTGTCGGCGGTAATATTGACTGGATTGGTGTGGCAAAATCATGCGGTTATCCGAATGCAGTATCCGTAGATACGTTTGAAGCACTTGATGAGGCTTTAAAGGCAGCGAAAAACCGCAGCGAATTAAGCCTGATTGAAGTGAAATGTTCTATCGGTGCAAGAGAGGACCTTGGACGTCCGACGACAACAGCGCTTGAAAATAAAGAAAATTTCATGGCGTATTTAAAAGAGTTAAAGGGTTGACAATCTTGACAATCCGGGCCATAAAAGGTATAATCAAAGAACCGCGCAGCCGGGGCATTAGCGGCGCCTTGTACCTGCAATCCGCTATAGCAGGGGTGATATCGGGCCGAGGGCAGTTTTCTGTAGAGCTGCCCGGTATAAGTGGTGTTGACGTCTGGGTCTTTCGCAACAGGAATTCATGAACCATGTCAGGTCAGGAATGAAGCAGCATTAAGTGAAACCTCCTGTGTGCCGGAAGGGTGCCTGGGCCGAGCTAACTGTACCGGTAACGTCTGTGGACAGCTGTACGACGTCCGGTGCGCGGTTTTATGATGAGAATTGTTTTCGTCAGCACATATTATATGTAACACATATTACGTGTAACACATAGTATGTGGTGGCTTTTTTTACATTTATAAAGTAAAAGCAGTTCGCAGCGGTATTTTTAGAAAAGCGCCGTCCGTGGCGGCAGAATGAGAGAAAATATGGCATATCAGGCATTATACAGAAAATGGCGTCCTTTGGAATTTGAAGATGTCAAAGGACAGGAACATATTGTTACAACATTAAAAAATCAGATACGGGCAGACAGAATCGGGCATGCGTACCTTTTCTGCGGAACGCGCGGAACCGGTAAGACAACCGTGGCAAAGATTTTTGCAAAGGCGGTCAACTGCGAGCATCCGGTGGACGGCAGTCCGTGCGGGGAATGTCCGACCTGTAAGGCGATTGCCGAAGGGCGTTCCATGAATGTCATTGAAATCGATGCCGCATCGAATAACGGTGTTGACAATATTCGTGAAATCCGTGACGAAGTCCAGTATTCACCGACAGAGGGCAGGTATAAGGTTTATATCATCGATGAAGTGCATATGCTTTCCATAGGGGCATTTAATGCACTGTTAAAAACACTGGAAGAACCGCCTGCATACGTTATTTTTATTCTGGCGACAACGGAGGCACATAAGATACCGGTTACGATTCTGTCGCGCTGCCAGCGCTATGATTTCCACCGCATTTCTATTGAAACGATTGCAGGTCGGTTATCGCAGCTGATGGAAGCGGAACATATCAATGTCGAAGAAAAGGCAATCCGGTATGTTGCCAAGGCGGCGGACGGTTCCATGCGAGATGCGTTAAGTCTGTTAGACCAGTGCATCGCCTTTTACCTCGGACAGGATTTAAAGTATGAAAATGTGTTAGAGGTGCTTGGTGCGGTGGACACGGCGGTATTTGCCGAAATGCTGTCGTACATTTTAAAGGCGGATACGTATGCGTGTATGCAGCTTTTAGAGCAGATTATTATGCAGGGCAGGGATTTAGGACAGTTTGTCAGTGACTTTGTATGGTATTTAAGAAATCTGCTGCTTGTAAAGACAACGGATGATGAAGCGAAGGCGGAAGACATTATCGATGTTTCGGCAGATAATTTAGAGCAGTTAAAAAAAGACAGTAAACAGGTCGATGTCGATACACTTATGCGCTATATCCGCGTGCTGTCGGAGCTGGCAAATGAGCTGAAATTCTCAACACAGAAGCGTATTAAAGTCGAAGTGACACTCATTAAGCTGACGCGTCCGGCGATGGAACAGCGGCAGGATATGGGCGATGTGATAAGCCGCATCACCCTGCTTGAGCAGGAAATGCAGGAAGCCATGGAAGCGTTAAAAAACGGCGTGGCGGCAGGTACTCCGTTTGCGGCAGGTACACAGGGCATAAGCGGTATGGCAGGCAATGCCAGCAGCAATGCAGCAGGCATGGCAGTGTCCCAGCCGGTACAAAAGCGCGTAATAGAGGCAATGCCGGAGGATATTAAGCAGCTGGCAAAGCAGTGGGACTCCATTGTCCATTCGATTGAAGAACCGCTAAAGCGCACCCATTTATTAAATTCACATGTAACGCTTGCAGAGGATGGGCAGAGTCTGGAACTGATGACGTCTTCCCCGACAGCCTATGAGCTGTTTTCAAGGGAAGATGACAAGGCAGAACTGGTTGCGCTCATTGAGGAGCGGACAGGAATCCATGTGAATCTGATTGTTACAAAGCTACAGGATGGAGAAGATTTTCAAAATCGATTTACAGATATCAGAGAATCCGTTAATATGGAAATAGAAGTAGATGATAAGGAGGAATATATCTAATGGCAAAAAGAGGTGGATTTCCGGGAGGTATGCCGGGCAACATGAACAATCTGATGAAGCAGGCACAGAAAATGCAGAAGCAGATGGAAACACAGCAGGCAGAGCTGGAAGCAAAGGAATTCAGTGCGGCAGCAGGCGGCGGTGTTGTAGAAGTAACCGTTACCGGTAAAAGAGAGGTTACAAAGGTCAAGATTGACCCGGAAGCCGTAGATCCGGATGATGTAGAAATGTTAGAAGATTTAATTATGGCAGCAACCAACGAAGCACTCCGCAAGT